>Ga0187833_10000176_pt1 | contig 71905 bp, 72 predicted proteins | sample ETNtaG_37_FD_167968 | JGI IMG/M metagenome (GOLD analysis project Ga0187833, IMG submission 167968) | Marine microbial and viral communities from oxygen minimum zone, Eastern Pacific Ocean - ETNP2014_SV_400_PacBio MetaG (Illumina Assembly) | ecosystem: Environmental > Aquatic > Marine > Hypoxic... | reverse complement strand
GATGAAGATGTTGAAGTTTTGATGGTACTGGTAGTAGTAGATCGAGAGGAAGGTGCTGCTGAATGCATGGCTCCCCTCAATTTGGAGTACAAATCCCTATTTCTAATATCTGATCTGGTGAATTAATGAATTTCTTGGTTGTTGGGAGTGGAGCTAGAGAGCATATAATAGCCGAAAAATTAGCAGAATCCGGTTCTACGGTATATAGTGTGTTGACTAACCTTAATCCAGGATTATTAAAGTTATCCACAGGCTGTCATAGTGTCACTAATTATAATTCACGGAATTCACAGACTTCTATTCTGGATTTTGCAAAAGCAAGCTCGGTTCATTGTGTAGTAATAGGTCCTGAAGATCCTTTGGCAAATGGAATGGCAGATATGTTCTGGAAACATGATATTCCAGTAGTAGGGCCAACCAGACAGCTTGCTCAGATTGAGACAAGTAAGGGATTTACTAGAGAACTATTGGAAAAATATAATATCGGTGCTTCTCCTCGGTATCGACGTTTCAAGACCATGCATGGGACTAGTGAATTTATTGATGATTTGGGGGATAATTACGTCGTGAAATTTGACGGTCTAATGGGTGGTAAGGGAGTCAAAGTGGCGGGGGAACATCTGCATTCAAAAGAGGAAGCACTGATTTATTGCAAGCAACTAGTTGATGGCTCTGGGACCTATATAATTGAAGAAAAAATATTTGGTGAAGAATTCTCCTTGATGAGTTTTTGTGACGGCCGGAAATTAGCCCATATGCCGGCAGTTCAGGATCATAAAAGAGCATACGAGGGTGATATTGGTCCTAACACTGGTGGGATGGGGAGTTACTCCGATAGCAATCACTCGCTTCCATTTCTTACAGAGCAAGATATATCTGATGCTCGGGAAGTTAATGAAAGAGTGTTTCATGCGTTAATTGATGAAACCGGGCAAGGTTACAAGGGAATATTATATGGTGGTTTTATGATAACGGGCCATGGTATCAAATTGATAGAATATAATGCTCGATTCGGAGATCCTGAGGTCATGAATTTACTTACGCTACTGGATAGTGATTTTTCTGAAATTTGTTATAATATTACCCAAGGCAATTTAGGTAATGTGATATTTAGGAATGAATCCTCAGTTTGCAAGTATATTGTTCCTGAAGGATATGGTAGCAATCCTAGAGAAGATGCCACTCTGATTGTAAATCCTGGTTATGCTCAAACAGCTAGTTTGTATTATGCAGCCGTAAACCAGATTGATGGGCAGATAACTACAACTAGTTCCAGAGCAGCAGCTTTAGTCTCTAGTTCATCTACCATTACAAAAGCCGAGGAAAAATGTGAATCTGGTTTGAACTTTATTTCTGGAGATAATCTATATGTGAGACACGATATTGCAAAAGAAGGATTAATTAAGAAAAGAATCGAAAATATGGAGAAAATACGGTGAGCCTGATAATCGCTTCTATAATTCTAATACTAGGTTTTGTTCTTTTAACTAAGGGAGCTGATTATTTCATAGAAAATTCTGCAGCTTTTGCAGAAGATAAAGGAATCTCACCTCATATTGTCGGAGTCACAGTTGTAGCCTTCGGTACCAGCCTCCCTGAGTTACTGGTATCTGTAATATCCTCATTTCAAAATCATAATGATTTAGCTCTTGGAAATATCGTAGGATCTAATATCTCCAACCTTGGACTGGTTTTAGCAAGTGCCAGTTTCATATTTCATTACACTTTGCGTAGCAGCATAGAACCCGAGGATAATGCAAATAAGGATAGTTACGTCATGCTAATCGCAGCTTTGCTTCTTGTCTTTTTTGCTCAGGATAATTTAATATCTTTCTCGGAGGGATTTCTTTTCTTTATTTTGTATTTGCTGTATTTAGTTTCCCTATATTTCCGTTCTAGTAAGAAACCAGAATGGAGTGAATCTGAAACAAATACATCCTATTCTTTTCTTGTTGGAGGGTTAACCAGCATGCTCATTGGAGCCCAGATTACTATCAATTCAGCTGTAGAGATTGCCTCACAGTTAGGGGTCTCAGAAATTGTAATAGGCTTGAGTGTTGTGGCCATAGGGACTAGCCTTCCAGAACTTGCTGGAACGGTATCTGCGGCTCGCATGGGCCATAAGGAAATTGCTATAGGTAATGTTATTGGATCTAATATTGCAAATATCTTCCTGGTGATGGGAGTTTTAGCGATGATTAATGCGATTAAAGTTGAACAGTGGGTCTTAGATGTTACTCTACCTTTATTGATACTTATTACTGTAGCAACCTTAGGATTAATCCGTGTACCTTTTGGTAGGCTCAGTGGGAGCATTCTATTTGGATTCTTCATCCTATTTATCTATGAACTCACAATATTATGAGAAAATTAGTTGAATTTCAGATATTAGATCGGAACGCTTTGTATTATGACGTCGATTTATCCAAATTGATGGATAATGCTGGAGTTGGGATTGCAGATTATATCTATAAGAATTACAAGAAGAATGCAAAGATAGTTTTTGTATGTGGTAATGGGAATAATGGGGGTGATGGGTATGTGGCTTCATCCATTTTACTTGGAAAAGGATTTAATGTAACAATTTTCCAGTCATCTATTCCTACATCACTTATTGCAAAGAAAAAATTTCTTGAATTAGGATTAATGATAAAAAACATCTCGGAATTGGAAGAATACAAAGGTAAAGCAGATCTTCTGGTCGATTGTTTACTAGGTTCAGGCATCAAAGGAGAACCACGTCCACCTTTTGACAAATATATTGAGGTTATGAATTCTTTTGAGAACATTATCTCAGCAGATGTGCCTTCAGGTATTGGAAGCAGGTGTGCCATTACTCCTAATGTTACTATTACTTTTCATGATTACAAAGTAGAAATGAATGAAGAAAATAGCGGAACTGTAATTTTGCATGACGTGGGTTTCCCGGATTATATTGACCAGAGAACGGGACCTGGTGAATTGCTGCTATATCCTGAATTCGATAGCAAGAAGCATAAAGGACAGAATGGAAAAGTTGGAATAATAGGCGGTGGGCCATATTCAGGGGCACCTGCTCTAGCGGCATTGGGAGCTTATAGGGCCGGCAGTGATCTAGTTCATGTTTTTGTTCCAACTAGCTCATATGACCATGTTTCTGGCTTTATTCCTGAACTTATTGTACACAAACTCCCCGGGGAGATAATTACTGAAGAACATTTGGAATTTATATTAGGGAAAACCTCGGAATTTGATGCAATTATCGTTGGGCCAGGTATCGGAAAACAGGAACAGACCCAGAATGCTATTATTGAACTTGTTAAAAATTGCAATAATATTGTATTGGATGCAGACGCTATTTTCGATTTTAATTTCAAACATCCAAATATTCTGCTGACGCCACACAGGGGTGAACTGAAACGTTTGACACCCAGTTCAAGGCCCGAGGACTTGGTAGAATACGCATCAAGAAAAGGAGTAACTATGTTAATAAAAGGAGAAGTTGACATAATTACCGATGGCAACCTTATGAAGGAGAATAGTTCAGGACATCCAAGGATGGCCGTAGGCGGCACCGGAGACGTTCTAGCTGGTGTTTGCGGGGCGTTAATGGCTAAGGGTCTGACTGCTTTCGAATCAGCACGTTTAGCAGCCTATAGCCTCGGAAAAGCAGGTGAAATTTGTTATGAAGAGATAGGATCAGGGTTTCTTCCTACAGACTTAGCTTTGTTCCTATCTAAGGTCCTTCGAAAAAACTAAACTCTTCTTCTCAGTGCTATAAAACAAATCAAGAACAAGATAGGTAGCACCCCTGGTCCACTCAACATATTTTCTTCACTATTTTCCACAATCTCCTGTTGGGCAGAGACCATTATTGTCTGTTCATACGAGGACAATTTTCCATGTCCAGTGTCAACTTCAATACTGTAGACATAGAATCCTTCATGTTCAAAGAATAAATCACCGTAATAGTAATTGCCTTCTTTATACATAGGAATTTTCTGGCCATCTGCTAGAACCCCTTCAGCAGTTTTGGCTATAATCATTGAAACTGACTCCGGATTCTCGTAGTCTATGATGGCACTAACTTTAGTTACAACTCCCGTATCCACATTAGAGGGTGCTACTGAATAGATCAATCCCTTATTTTTAACATCCAGATTCCGATAAAGTGTACTAACGCCCCCCCATCTGTCAATACATTCGATTTCCATAAGACATTCACCATCATCATACTTAGTTGAATCCCATGTGAAATCTACACTTTCGACAGCATTATCCAGATTAATCCAATCTTCTCCATTTATTCTGTATTTGAGGGAAAATATACTACTATAATCCTGAACATTTAAATTAAATTCAGCTATGGCTGAAATATCATCTGTAATCGAGGCTAGTACAATGAAGGGAGGAGTACTGTCTGTTTCAAATCTAATTGCCTGTTCAGTTATATATCCTTGACTATCCTCGGCTTTGACATCCAGCCAATGCCATCCATCCCCAAAAGGCGTCCATGCACTGGTGAAAATATCGGAGTCATCAGTATCCAGTGTCCTCCACGACCCATTGTCAATTCTGTATTGGACAGTAGACATCCCATCGGGATCTGTGGCTTCTACTTCAATATTAATTCTGGAATTGTAGAATTCTTCTTTAGGCATTATTATTTCTAGATAAGGATAAGTGATATCTTCTTCATTAAACACAGTAATATTAACCGATTTTTGAGCCCAATTAGGAGTTGAATCAGAGGCCCGGAAAGCAATTTGGTGATCCCCATTTCCTGCATTTGCTCCTTGTGTATTCCAACTGGCAATGTAGGAATCTCCCTCATTATAGTACATCTTTCTCCAATTCTCCTGGTTCACTCTATATTCTACATCCGAAACCTGATTATCATCAGTAACTTCTACCTCCAGAACAATAATGTCATCTACAGTTTCACCTTCATTAGGAGAAATAATCTCCAAGACGGGAGGATTATCATCATTCAATATATCTAGATCAATTATTTTTACCATACTGGCCCCTCTATCAACCACCATTATTGCTAATTCATGTTCACCATTATCAACAGCTTCCGTGTCTATTGAAAGACTAAATTCCCCGTTAAATTCATCTAATCCTGAATCTTTCCAATCTTCTTGATCCCAACGATAGAAGACGTTTTTAATTTCAGATTTCTCACTTATAGCAGAAGCATGGACCTCAATTTCACCACCTACAATCCCTTCAAAATTCTCTAATTCAAGTTCAGGTGGGATGGCGAATGTCGTTTCCAGAACATATTTGTCCGCTGAAGCAGATTCATCATTGAAGAATGCCACAAAAATATTGATGTTTTCATAATCTATGTCTGAGAAGTCATCACCGTTTTTATCTTCATGGTCTCCACCAGTCCATACGGTAGTCAGTTCTTTAACTTCATGTGGTTCAAGTTCTACACTTTCTTCGAAAGCATAATCCAAGAAACCGAAGTGATAGGGATCTCCATCATAATTATTGTATCTTGATTCTTTCTCGACAATATAGGCCCGTACATATCCATTAAAAGTTGGATCTCCCAGAGTTGCATCCTCATTCCAAGTCATAGTTACACTAACACCGAGCTGATCAGCTCCTAAATGTTCCATTTGAATATCCAATGATATATCAGTATCATCACGTTGTCCACAGTTGTCTATGGCTTGTTCATAATTTGAAGTGTCAGATTGCCCACCTGATACTTTTTCATCGTTTCCATCAAAAATAACCGTAGGGTACCCCGTAACATCAGGGTAATCATCCATTCGCTCCTCTGCCTTATCATTTACATCAGTAATTAAGGCAACGAAAAAGAATTTGTCGTGATAATAGGGCTCATCTGGTATATCTTCATAGATTTTCATGAGATTCTCGGCTGCACTGGGGCAGTAAACACACCACGTAGCGGTAAATTCTTCACCAAAGACTGCATGTGTAAAATCTTCAACTGGTAATTCAGCTGTTGGATTTGGACTGATTGCAGTCAAGCACAGAATCAAGGCAATTGCTATGTATTGAACTCTTTTCACAAAATATAGTTAATCTTTCTAATTAATAAGTTTAACTCCCCTTCATTTTTTTTACAATTTCAATAGGATCATCTGCTTTGAATATTGTACTGCCAGCAACTAAAATGTCTGCTCCGGCATCAGCCAGTCTCTCTGAATTTGAGGGGCCAACACCTCCATCCACTTCAATAATCTTGTCTGGATAAGCCTTCTTGTAATGTCTCACCCTTTCTACTGCATCTTCATGAAAATCCTGGCCACAATATCCTGGCTCTACAGACATAACCAAAATCAGATCTGCTAAATCAATGAATGGTTCTATAGAATTCTCTGGAGTTGATGGATTAAGAGCAATCCCTGCTTTCATATTGTTTTTTTTAATGGATTCAAGCGCTTTTAGAGGATTATTTGCTTCAACATGGACGGAAATAATTTCTGCTCCGGCATCCCTGAAATCTTTAATGAAATCAATAGGATTTGTAACCATTAAATGAACATCTAAAGGGGCTATCCCCTCAAGTGATTTGACTAAGTCAGGCCCCATTGTAAGATTTGGTACAAAATGACCATCCATGACATCCATGTGCAGGTAAGCCGAGTGTGGACCTACCATTTCAGCAGCTTCCCTCATTCTGCCAAAATCTGCACCGAGCATGGAGGGAGCAATATCAACCACGTAAAGTCCTCACAACGGTATCTATTATAAATTTCCGAGATAAATCAGCTCTTCGATTTTGTACTATTTTAATAAAGGTTTCTACTTGAGATGATTCAGTACGCCACCATTTATCGTAAAACCCATCTATTTGATCTAGGTCCCATAAAATCAATTTAATCTGTGATTCGGGGAGTTTGGGAGCATTCTTTGCATGCCCTAGATCGCTCTTTAGAATATATTTCATTTTATTCAATACTAATATGTAGAATCCTTTCGGTTTCGCTTCCTCTCCGCCTTGATTCTTTATTATTCCTGTATCTAAACACCAGTCATGTTTAGCTAGTTTTCCTTCCTCGTCCAAATAAACAGGCAACCAAACTTTTTCAGAGGGAGGTGCTGGATTATGGGGGTTTAAATCTTCAGTCTCAGCCTCTTCCTCGGAGCTCATCTAATATTTTGTTGATAAAGTATACGTTATTAACTTTATCATCACAGACTTTTTATTAGAGTGCTATTGTCCATATCTGGGGGAGCATGGTGTAACCTGGCAGCATTGCGGGCTCCAATTATACAGGAATGATTGCTACAGGGTCTGCTGATATCGTGATGAATGATTGGAGCTATGACCTGTGCAACGTTGAGCTCCGGCTCAATAGGTGAGACCCGCCGATCTGGGTTCAAATCCCAGTGCTCCCACCACTTATCCAAAGATTATGTATGGAAATATAAGGAATTCATCCTAATTCAGTCCATATCTTATTAAATCTATAAAACGCAGATAATGTACAAACTATGGCAAATGTATAACACATCAAGGTCATATAGTTCCAGTCTAGATAACCCTCCGAAAAATATTGAATTATTGGTACCATCACAAGTACCACTAATCTATCTGCTCTACCAAGCAGTCCGGCATATTCTCTTCCGGCACCAACGGCTTGGGCTTGTGTCCCCATATATGAGAGCATCAAGATCCCGATAATTGCCGCAAAACCCACTGTAATCTCAACCAAAGGACCTAGTGCAATACCTCCCACGATTATTATATCTGCAACCCGATCGAGAGTATGATCTAACAAATCACCTCTACGACTTGATATTGCTCTTATCCTGGCCACCATTCCATCCAGTGCATCAAGAACGGCTGTCAGAAAGACCATCAATGCTCCAATTAATAACCAATTAGTGTTTTCCAGGTCGGCCATATAAAATGAATATCCGGCGCCAATTGCTGTAAGAAGAGAAAGAAAGCTAATTCCCATCGGTCCGATAGGCATTCTCTTTGCCAAAGGATTGAGTATTTTCGTTCCAAAATCTCTATAATCGTCGGCAACCACTAGTACCATCCCATTATTCTTTCTGAATAATCAATAGTTTCATCTAATTTAACTTTTCCTTCGAAGAATTGTTCAAGAATCTCAGCTGCTTGTTCACTTGTGCTATTAGTTGTATCCAATTGAGCTACTTTGGTTCTATCAAATATTTCGATTGCCTCTGAATAAATAATGCCCATTGCTTCAGCCTCAAGATTTTCTCTGATTTTTGATTCCGAATAATTTCTTTTTTCCATACGGGATTCCAGAATATTGGGATCACATCTCAATACAATTACTTTTTCAACGTCTTTCAAGGTATGGGAAAGATGTCCTTCCACAATAAAACTGTCACCTTTTTTCTTGTGAAATGCCCGATTTAATTTTTCAACATCGATTAACCATTCATCTGATGTTGTTTTTTCTTCCGATGCTTTTGAATATAACTCCGATAAATGCAACGTTTTTTTGTTCAATGCATTAGATATGGTGGTTTTACCCGTTCCCGGCGTACCGGTAAGGGCATACCTTACCATTAAGATTGCAATTCCTTTTCAGCAGCTGCTTTAGCTTCTCTCTTTGCCTTTGCTTTAGCTCTTTTTGTTCTTTCTTTAGAAGTGAATGAAGTGGCATTTTCCATGAATCGGTTATATGCTTGGTGAGCTGCAAGTGTATCTTCTGGACTTGCCCCCTGTTCTGTCTCGGTCTCCACTTGGATTTCAGTTATAGACATAAATTCAACTTTTATTGTTGTGATGTCTTTGAATGATCCTGAGAATAAGTTTCCATCTTCCTTAATTTCCCCAAATTCATTTTCCATTAAAGATTTCAAACCACCATTTTCTAGTGACTTACCATGTCCTCGTTTTATTTCGAAGCTATTCATGTATAATCATTCTAAAACTCTGTATTTGTATTTTGGGGTTATAATTTCAGATCCCCTTTCCCAAATTGTTTCATCATACGCTGTTGCATTCGTCTATTGCCACCTAGATTTGACATCATTTTACGACTCTGATTATACTGCTTCAATAATTCCCTAATTTCCTGTGGGTCAGAACCTGAACCCTTTGCAATCCTGTTAATCCTCGAACGTTTAATAATTTTTGGATTCTCCAATTCCTCTTTGGTCATTGAGCTCATCAATACTTTGAATTTTTCCAATCTATCCTGAGTCTCATCCATTTGACCTTTCTTCATCATTCCTGACATGCCGGGAACCATCTCCATCACCTTGCTCAGTGGTCCCATTTTAGTCAGAGCTTCCATCTGTTCCCGCATATCAATCAAAGTGAACTTTCCCGACAACATTTTCCGGGCCGTATCTTCTGCACTTTCGGCATCAAGTACTTCTTCTGCTCTTTCAAGCAGTGTTTGAAGGTCGCCCATTCCCAGCAGACGGGATATGAAGCGATCTGGGTCCAAGGTCTCTAGACTATCTAAACTCTCACCAGTTCCTACAAATACGATTGGAGCCTTGGTAACTGCAACAGCAGATAAAGCTCCACCACCTTTTGCAGAACCATCCAGTTTAGTCAATATGACACCAGACACCCCTACAGCATCGTGAAATGCCTGTGCCTGAGGTCCAGCCTGCTGACCTACAGTGGCATCCATCACCAATAGTATCTCATCTGGTTTTACAATTTTTGATATGGATTTCATTTCCGAGATTAATTCCTCGTCAAGAGCATGTCGGCCGGCCGTATCCACTATAACTACGTCCAGTTCCTTGAATTCTTCCAATCCCTCTTTAACAACTTTCCCAGCATCCTTATTGTCTGAAGAACCGAATACAGGAACTTGAATCTGCTCACCAATCTGTGATAATTGATCAAAAGCTGCCGGTCTGTGAACATCTGCAGCAATTAAACCCAGATTCAACCCTTTCTTCTTGAAATGTTTGCCCAATTTTCCCGTTGTCGTAGTTTTCCCTTGCCCATAAAGTCCAACCAACATTATCTTTTGAGACCCTAATTTTAGACTACGTGATTCACCTATAGCTTTTACTAATTCCTGATGAACAATCCGTACAACATGTTCCCTTCCAGTCATACCTGCAGGCGCTTTTTCCTCAAGTGCCCGATTCTCTATTGTTTTGCTAAGTTCCAATGCCAATCTAACATTAACATCAGATTGAATTAAGGCTCTTTGAATATCCTTTACTAGTTCTTTGATTAACTCGGGAGAAATATGACTAGCGCCTGCAATTTTTCTCAGAGTATTGCGTAAAGCATCACCCAATGCATCAAGGACCATTAATTTGAGCCTGAGTAGTCGGTTTTTAAACTATTGCATTAATGATTTTGCTGGAATAAATAACGAATCTTGTGATTAGTTGTTCAAGGTATAAGTCAATCTTTGCTTACCAGCGCCCTTATTATCACGTTTTACAAACTCTACTTTACCTATTTCTTTTAATGAACGAACGTGGGTACCGGCACAAGGGCAGACATCAATCTCTCCAATACTGATTACTCGCAACCGGGTTACGCTCTTTGGTAATAATTTCCACAAACCGCTGGACATACTGGAACGGATCTCAGGATTTCCTTCTAGGTCTGATCGATCTGCCTCTGAGATATTGACGCAGATATCCTTATCAATGTATTCATTGGTTAAATCTATCAGATCATCTATCTCATTCATGTTCAATTTCAATGGTTTAAAGTCTATCCGCGATTTGTCTGATCCTATCTGATTTCCTACGGTATCAGCACCATACAAATCACTCACAATAGCTGAAACAAGGTGTTGCGAGGTATGCATTCGCATGTGTGTGTATCTCCGATTCCAATTCAATTTCCCCTCCACAGAATCACCTACTTCCGGTAAATCACCTTCGACCATATGCCTTATCCTATTCTTCTTACGAACATCATAAACAACACTCTCCCCATCCTTCCAATTCAATGTTCCCTTATCGGGTGGCTGACCGCCGCCTAAGTGGTAGAACGCAGTCTCTTCAAGTTCTACAATACCTGGATAAACTGCAGTAACTTTGCTTTGAAATTCCTTTTTATAAGTCCCATCATGTGAATCCATGTGGTACTGTAGAGTCATAATATTACTAGAAAAAGTGGCTATTTATTGACAGTGAAACTATTAAATGGTTTATTCAATCGGTATCATAGAGGTAAGACATGAATATCCGTGTAACGTCAATAACATTGGCATTGTTGTTAATACTAAATAGTGTAGTCTTGGCAGAAACTACAACACAATTTATTCGTGATGGTGAGGAGATATCTGAAGTCACATTGTACCTGGAGGAAGATGTCACAGACGATGGGACTAAAGTTGAATTTCCGAATGCCGAGGTTCTAGATGCATCCTATGTAGTCTCTGGTGGAGCTGATCAAGATGGAAACTATGCTGAGGACGTATCGGTAACCATCAGTGGTACAACTTGGGAGTATAGTGGGGAAGGATATGGGCCTTTAGGTCAACAAGATGAATTCAGTGATGGGGCCTCTAAAAGGAGCGCTAGTTTTAGCAATGGTGATGGAGGCGAGACTTCACTTAAATTATTATTACCCGTCAATGCAACAATTACTGACGCGGAAGTTACTTTGGCCGGACTCCCCCCAGCCGGTGAATTGGGAGATTACCAATTAACTTCCGAGAACACAAACGGAGGATCTTATAGCACCTATCCCAGTGTAGTAATCGATGGTTCTGATACTTTTGCAGTATGGCAGGATGACGGAAACCTGGAGAATAAGGACATATCCAACCTATACAAAATTCTTTTTAATTCCAGAGGTTCAAGTTGGGATGACCCTACGGTTTTGTACAATAATGATAATAATTATGTACTGAGTGAGCCAACGATTGCAGGAGACAGTGATTATCTAGCAGTTTCGTGGCTTTCTAGTGGAAACTTACAGGGGATGTATTCAACCAATGAAGGAAATTCCTGGAGTGACGTTATTACTTATGATTCAGAGTATTACATCTATTATCATGATCTGGAAGTAGAGGATGAAGAATTGTACCTGACTTTGTCCATCTATGCTCCAAATGATGATGGTGAATATGATTACAAAATATACTTCTCCAAGTCAGATGATAATGGTGCAACTTGGACTACGCCCCTAGAAGTTTCCGATTCCAATACGGCTTCTAGAAATATGTATCCCAAGATGGATGTTGATGGAAGTGATGTGCACATTTCATGGTTGGGTTCGCCCTCAGGAACTGGCCTTTCGATTTATTATTCCACATCGAGTAACGGGGGCAGTTCTTTCAGTACCGGAAGTCAGTTGAGCGGAACTGCAAATACTATAGATGTTGATGTTACTGCTGATGGAGATAGTATTGTCGTTTCCTGGATAGAATCAGGAACATCTACTGGCGAAACATATGTGGTCAAAGCAAGATCTTCCTCCAATGGGGGTTCATCTTTTAACTCAGAAATTACGGTCTCCTCTACAGATGATGCTGATGTTAATGCAGTAAGGAGTACTAATGATGGAGGTAACAATTTCTACATATCGTGGACCCGTACCGATAACAATGATAATCTGAACATCGTGGTTTCAAGATCGGCTAATTCAGGAACCAGCTGGAATTCGGCCGTTGAAATTGATGGCGTTGGTGACGCTGAGCAAAGGGGACTAGGCTTTATCGATGCAGATTCCTCGAAAATTGTTGCCCTCTGGGTCGATGTATACGATGGCGATGGAGCTTCAAGTGATCCTGATATCTACTGTTCATATAGCTCAAATGATGGTAGTTCATGGTCTGATCTGGAAGAAATAGGATCTGATCAGTATTATGAGGCGGATTCCTTTGCACCAGCTCTAGCCTATTCTAATGATTATGTTTATGCTGTATATTGGGATGGAGGTGATAACGATCCTGAAGGAGATACCAATGGCAACGATGTAATGAATGATGATGGTGATATATTCTTTAGAAGATCAGCAGACGATGGGGAAAATTGGGATGACGTGGTTGTTATTTCGAATAGTGATACAGATGGTATGACCTATGATCCTCCATCATATGCAAGTTATTACTACGCATATTATCGATCTGATATAGCCGCCAGCGGTTCCAACGTATATGTTGTATGGTCAAATTATGATTACGATAATGCACAGTACGAAATCAGGTTTTCAAAATCTACTAACTCGGGGAATACTTGGTCTGATGTTTCCGTTATAAGCTCATCAGCATCAAGTGCTGATACTATCAATTCATATGCCCCCACTATAACTACAAATGGAAATGAGGTATATGTTGCTTGGCAGCAATACTCTTATGATGGTACAACTACAGCTTATAATATAATATCCAGATACTCTAGTGACAGGGGAGATTCCTGGAATTCAGCTACAACCGTAACGGATTCTGATGGGACACATTATATTCCTGAAATAGCATACGGCAATGATATAGTTCATTTGACTTGGCATGCTTATAACACAGACGGGAACGCCCAATATACTATAGAATATGCATCTAGTGATGATGATGGAGCAACATGGGAAAGACAGGTTCTGCGTAATCCTTCATCATCAACTGGCTGGTGTTGGTTCCCAAATATAGCAACAGAGGATGATAATGTGTATGTTGTTTGGCAAGACGATGATTGGGATGAGAATGCTATTTATGATATGGAGGTCGTACTAAAAAAATCTGATGACAATGGGGAAACGTGGGATGAGGGTACTTTACTTGTGCCGAGTAGAGACACCTCAACCAGTTTTACATATATGCTACCTGCAGTAACGAGCGCTGGTGGGTATGTGTACGTCTCTTATCAAGACTATAATGGTGCAACATATGATCATTATTTCAAGTTTAGTCAGGATTCTGGAAATGGATGGTCTGATGAATATACCGTAACTGAGGATCACCTCCTAAACTATGCTAAAATGGATTTGACTATTGATGAAGATGGAAAAACGTACTTTGGATATTCTGATGATACAAATATTGCAGAAGAAGAAGCTGAGGATAATGATGTTTTCATACGGGCTACCATTGATGGTTATCCAACCAATCCAACAATAAATCTTGATGGAGGCAGTGATGATTGGGATTGGCCTGGGGAATTTAATCCAGACAACTCTCCGGTAACTTGGGAAGATAGTGGTGAAAACGGGGCATCAAAATCATTTGCAGAAGCTATTGAAGATGGATTGCAAGAAGCCATTGACAATGAAGATACTTTTGTTGATGAATATGGGGTGGAAATGGCAAATATCACACTAACTATAACTAGTGATACCGATGGAAGAGTAGGTTTTTCAGAATTAAAGATTGAATACACTGTCGATTTCATTGTTGACCAAGATTTGCTTGTCACCAGGCTGAACAATCTGGTAGATGGGACTGATGATTCAGAAACAACCGCTGAAACCAAATTCTCAGTATCAAGTAGCACTAATGGCAAAGTGATTCTCAAGGATCTCAAGATAGTAACTGCTGAAGCTGACCTGGAAATAACACAGATGGATTTCAGTAATTCCAGTCCCAAGGAAGGGAATGATCTTGTGATCACAGTGCATGTCAGGAATACTGGTGAAGGTGACGCTTCTGCGGATATTACATACTGGTATGATGGCGATAATGAGATTGGATCTCGAACTTTGACAGGAATAGAGAGTGGGAACACGGAAACAATCAGTATAACTTGGGAAGATATTCCTGCAGGCAATTACGAGGTTACAGCATCGATAGTGGATTCGGTACCCAAGGATACATCACAGGGTGATGAGGATACGATAAGCCAGTCAATTAATATCGCATCTGCTGATCCTGAGATAACTACTGAATTTAGCTTTGATGGAATTGCTGTTGAGGGTAGTGAAATAGGATGGAGTCTCTCAATAGAAAATGAGGGTGATAAATACGGTAATATCAAGGCTTATATTTATGAAAATGAGGAGGACGAAGATAACTTGGTGTACGAATCGCCCATTACTAAAATAGATGTGGATGTGACCAAAGGTTTTAGCGGTTCATGGTTAGCTAAGTCTGGTGTCGACGAATTCTATCTGAAAATAGTAGACACAGATGACGATGAGGTTCTTAATGGAGAAGGTGATGGTGAATACCTGGACGTAAGCGTTCAGAAAATGCCTAAATTAACAGTAAGCAATATTGAATGGGTCGATGAAGATGATAATCCAATCATTTCCTTCAGTGAAGGCACGGTAGCTTATGCAAAGATCTATATTCTTAATGAAGGATCATTTGATGTTACCGCATCAGTAGAATTGAAACTAACAAAATCTGATAAGAAAATTGTGCCAACACCTGCCTATGGTGCAAATATCAACTTTAATGGAGATACAGAAACAATTCTGATGATTAATGATGAATATCCAAAAGCTGTGTTTAATTCTGAAGGTCAGTTAGGATTTACAGGAAGTTGGATTGTAGATATCAAGCTGTCAAATATCATCGCTAAGAATAGTGAAGAACAAATCTGGGACTCTGAGGAACTTGTTTTCACGAACAAAAATTACAGGGTTGAAGTCTTTGAACCTCCGAATCTATCATTGACGCAATTTACTGCCAACCGTGTAGATATAGGAGAAGGAGAGGCCGTTACATTTACAATAGTGATCAGTAATGATGGTGAAGCCGAGGCAACAGGAAACGTACAGATTCTGCAAAGCAGTTCTGTTGTAGGGACAACCTCTTTCACAGCTCCAGGATATGATTCAATAGCAGTCACATATGATTGGTCAGTTCCAGGTAATTATGATGGCGAAGTAAATCTCAAGGCCCAGATAGATCCTAACTCAGTAAATCCCCCGGGAGGACCTGAAGATCGCGTAACTGATGATTTCCAGATATTGACGCTGAATGTAGAAGGTACCGTGAACGTCAAACCAGCATCTGAATCCGGAACGGGGACTGGCGCATGGATAGTTCCTCTCATCGTATTTGTTGTACTGATTGCTGGGTTTGGTGGGGTCTATGTCATGTATAGGCGTTCGCAACCAAGTGCTGAGGAAACTGATTCTTTTGGAGACATGGGTGGTTTACCTGAGCAACCACCTATAGCAGCTCCACAACCTGAACAACCTCCGGCTGCAGCACCACCGCCACCACAACCTGAACAACCTCCGGCTGCAGCACCGCCTCAGGGAACCTTACTAAGCATAACTGTTCCAGAAGGCGCTCAACCAGGTCAGCAAATACAGATTAAAGCACCGGATGGAAGGGTTGTAGCAGTAACTATTCCCGCTGGAATGCAACCGGGAACCCAATTTCAGGTCAAAATCTAGGATTATTGACGGTAAATGCCGTTTTTCTTAAATAGCCCATTTTAAGTGATGACGAGCCTGACCAGCAAACGCTGTAACCAGGTGACCGTATTTTACGGCTGCAATAACTTCGGCGAGCTCCTGATGTTGTGTGATGGAACCATTCCGTTGTTGCAGATATGTTATGGAGATGATAACAAACCCAGTTTGGGCTATCATCTGACATTCGAAATCAAAAGCGAAACTAGTGCAGTCAATCCGACAATTCTAGTAAATTTATATACTCAAAGTGTGCATTCGAAAGGAAAAACTTCGGTTGATCCTGCCGAAGGCTACTGCTATTGGAGTTCGATTAAGCCATGCGAGTCTAAGGGATCTTCGGATCCCTGGCGTAATGCTCAGTAACACGTGGATAATCTACCCTCAGGTGGGGCATAAACCCGGGAAACTGGGGCCAATTCCCCATAAATACAGATGGCTGGAATGCTTCTGTATTCAAAGCTCCGGCGCCTGAGGATGAGTCTGCGGCCTATCAGGTTGTAGTCAGGGTCAAGACCTGACTAGCCAGCGACGGGTATGGGGTGTGAGAGCACTTGCCCAGAGATGGTTTCTGAGACACGAAACCAGGCCCTACGGGGCGCAGCAGGCGCGAAAACTTCGCAATGCGGGAAACCGTGACGAGGGAACTCCGAGTGTCTATGCATTGCATAGACTGTTTTTTAGCCTAAATAGCTATTAGAGTAAGGGGTGGGCAAGACCGGTGCCAGCCGCCGCGGTAACACCGGCACCCCGAGTGGTAGCCACTATTATTGGGCCTAAAGCGTTCGTAGCCGGTTTGGTAAATTCTTGGGTAAATCGTACCGCTCAACGGTGCGGATTCCGGGGACACTACCAGACTTGAGACCGGGGGAGATCAGAGGTACTTGCGGGGGAGCGGTGAAATGTTGTAATCCCGCAGGGACCACCAGTGGCGAAGGCGTCTGATCAGAACGGCTCTGACGGTGAGGAACGAAACCCTGGGGCGCAAACGGGATTAGATACCCCGGTAGTCCAGGGCGTAAACGCTGCTGACTTGGTGTTGGGGATCCTACGAGGATGTCCAGTGCTGGCGCGAAGGTATTAAGTCAGCCGCCTGGGGAGTACGGTCGCAAGACTGAAACTTAAAGGAATTGGCGGGGGAGCACTGCAACGTGTGGAGCGTGCGGTTTAATTGGATTCAACGCCGGAAAACTCACCGGGGGCGACGGTTACATGAAGGCCAAGCTGATGACTTTGCCTGATTTTCCGAGAGGTGGTGCATGGCCGCCGTCAGTTCGTACCGTAAGGCGTTCTGTTAAGTCAGATAACGAACGAGACCTCCGTCACCATTTGCTATTCTTCTCTCCGGAGAGGGAGCACTATGGTGGTACCGCCACTGTTAAAGTGGAGGAAGGAGGGGGCAACGGTAGGTCAGTATGCCCCGAATCTCCCGGGCTACACGCGCGCTACAAAGGGCAGGACAATGGGCTTCGACACCGAAAGGTGGAGGCAATCCCGAAACCTGCTCGTAATTCGGATTGAGGGCTGCAATTCGCCCTCATGAAGCTGGAATACGTAGTAATCGCGGGTCAACATCCCGCGGTGAATATGCCCCTGCTCCTTGCACACACCGCCCGTCAAACCACCTTAGTTGGGTCTGGACGAGGGTTTGTCTTCTGACACGCTCGAATCTGGGTTCAGCGAGGAGGGTTAAGTCGTAACAAGGTATCCGTAGGGGAACCTGCGGATGGATCACCTCCTAAGATTGAGGGTTGGCTGCCTAGCGCTAAATTGAATTTCGAATGTCACACTCCAACAAGTTGATTTATTCTGGTGGCGAATACATACCTGATGCTAGTACTTCTAGAAGGCTGGAATTACGTGATGGAACTATATTTTTGGGTTATTCTAGCTGCCATACTTCTAGTATCAATGACTATTCTACTAGCTCGGCCTTCGCATTCAAAATATTTGGAGACGCAATCATATGATTTAGAGGAGGCTTCAGGTACAGAAGAAATATCTGAAGGTATAGACAATCCTGATGAAATGGATGATCATAAAGAGGAACCAGAGCCTGATGAAGAAATTGAAATACCACCTGAAGTGATAAAAAAACAATGGGCTATTAGTTTTGCGGTTTTTGGCCTGATTTTCATTATGTTTGGGGGAATTGTATTATGGATCTTTGACTTGGAATTCACCACCTTTCTTGGCTCCTGTATGATCTATGTTGGGATGATGTCCTTGATAAAGGGAATCAGTTTCCAGATACCAGAAGAAAGGGTGATAATTACTGGATTTATGCCAGTATTGATATTTGGAATTAATTTTTTCCTCTTAGGTGTTCTACTAGGTGTCATCGGACAAAGTGCCTGGATGGTACAAACAGATGAAAGAAAAGCCGGCGATTTGTTCTTAATTTATATTTTACCTTATCTCATGTGGCGAATCGTACCTTCCTTTAGTAAAAAGAAAAGTGAACCCTCAGAAGAAGATGATGAATATTCCTCAGGATATAGCCGTCTTAGAAATTTTCTACCTCAAAGCATGAAATTTGTGATTTTCATATATTTGATATTCAATATTACAAGCAACTATATTTTCATCCCCAGTCTAAGACAATATGCTAAAGTTGGTTTTGATATAGGAATATACTTTGTAGCAATAAGTCTGGTTATCAGAATCATTATTACTTTTCTGGAATATAGGGTAGGTGAACCCAAAGAGGCTGATGAAAAGGATGACCTTGAAGAGGAACGTTTCGAGGAAGAAATGGATGAGATGCGGGAGGAGAGAGATGACGGAAACTTACAAAAAAGAGATACAAATGAAGAGGACGTGGAATAAATGGAGATGTCTGTATTACTTGTAATATTTTTAGTATTGATACTATCCATAGCACTCTATTACGGGCTATTGGGTGTAGATATGGGTACCATAAATGACGATTATGTAATACCTGTTGCTATTCTCTTCTTGCTGATTACGACCGGTGGATTTGCAGGAAATAATGGCTTCACTGGAGATTTTGGATTGGACTATTGTAATGATAAGGATAGTATAACAAACTCAATTGTAGAAAATATTAGGGAACAAGTGAGCTATGATGAAACGGAACGTGCCGTAGTACATTCCAACTCATTTTTTGCTTGTGAATTAGGATATATTAATGGCGTTGTAGATTTAGGGTGGTGGGTTTCATCCTTTACGAATGGCCAAACAGTAGGATCGGGCAGAGCCATGATACTAAACCATGAAAATTACAAAAACTTTGTAAATGGGGAAACCTATGGATTTAGCAATTTTTACTTATCTGATTTAGAATCTCCATTAGGTTCAGGAGAAACGTCCAAATATAAAGTGGGGATTACACTCCACTCGGATACCTATTTTTTTGTAGTTGATAGAGGTTATGGGACAAATATAGGTGGAGAAGAAACGGGAAGAGACCTATTCGGACCTAATTCACCAACAGGCTCAACTGCTGATCCCATATATTTCTATTATGTGGTAGATTTAGACTATGATACAAGTGGAGTCGTAACCACGAATTAATCTGCATAAAGTGCAAGTAATATCATAAAAAGGTCCCCTGTTACCAAAAATAATGAGTTCTGAATCCTTACAGAAATATGAATTCAAGCAATCCCTTGAACGAATCAAGAATCATAGAGGACATGCTACAGAACTTGTCAGCCTTTACATCCCACCAGATCGTAAAATTCATGAGGTTCAGTCATACCTTCGTAATGAAGCCTCACAGTCTGCAAATATTAAATCAAAATCAACTAGGAAGAATGTAAGTGCAGCAATAGAATCTATAATGTCACGTCTTAAAATGTACAAGAATCCTCCTGAAAATGGATTTGTTTTCTTTGTAGGTCATGTAGCAAAAGGAGGAAACCAGACAACGATGATTCAAGAAGTAGTGGTCCCTCCAGAACCTGTGCCAGCTTTCCTCTATAGATGTGATTCCGGTTTTTTCCTCGAACCTCTAGATGCTCTGGGTGAAACAAAAACCCAATTCGGCCTGATTGTTATAGATAGATCTGAATCTACATTGGGAATGCTGAAAGGGGCAACCATCACTACACTAAAACACATGTTCTCACAAGTCCCATCCAAACATGGAAAGGGAGGGCAATCCAAAAGAAGATTTGAGCGTTTAATTGAGGAAGCAGCCCATGAATGGTACAAAAAGATTGGAAGATCGGCAACAGAATGTTTTCTTGGAAGTGATCTAGAAGGTATCTTAATAGGAGGACCTGGGGCAACAAAAGATTATTTTCTAAGTAAAGATTATCTTAACCATGAATTAAATAAGATTGTAATCGATACTTTTGATACAGGATATACTGATGAAACCGGACTTAGAGAATTAGTAACCAGAGGGGCGAACCGATTATCTGAAATTCAGTTAATTAAAGAAAAAATCATCATGGAACGATTCATGAAGGAAGTATTGTCTCCAAAAGGAACTTTGGCGACATATGGAATCAAGCAGGTTGATACCGCCTTGGAAATGGGAGCAGTTGATCTATTATTAATTTCCGAAGGTTTGGAAAAAATGCCCAATATAGAAGAAGGTACTGTAAAAAGATTGGGAGAACTAGCAGAGAATAGTAAGGCTGAGGTCTCTATTATCTCAACCGATAGTGAAGAGGGAAAATCATTACAGAAGGCTTTTGGAGGGCTAGCGGCAATGCTGAGGTATCCGATAAACTAGAAATATGTTTTACACTCGAAAATGCGGAGAAATAGAACCCTCGGACTTCGGGTCTGAGCAAACGCTTTGTGGTTGGTTACAGGATACACGTAATCTAGGTGGGATTGCATTTATTCAGTTGAGAGATATATCTGGAGTAATCCAACTGACCCTACTAAAGAAGAAATTAGATGAAAAGCAATTTAAAAACTGGACAAATATCAACAGGGAATCAGTAGTCTTGGTAAGGGGAATAGTCAAGGAGAATAAAGAAGCACCTGGAGGTGTGGAAATGCTCCCAGATAATATAGAATTATTAAATGAGGCCGAGACACCCTTACCACTAGGTGTAATTGACAAGATTGATAGCGAAATCGAAACTAGACTAAACGCCAGATATATGGATCTCAGGAAGAAAGACATCGCAGCCCACTTCCAGATTAGAGCAGCCGTATCCGGATCTGTACACAAACATCTTAGAAGAGAAAAGTTCCTTGAAGTTCAAACTCCCAAGATTATTGCATCGGCAACTGAGGGAGGAACCTCGTTATTTGAAATGAAATATTTTGATCGAACTGCCTACTTGGCTCAGTCGCCACAACTGTACAAGCAGATATTGATGGGGGGTGGACTGGAAAGAGTCTATGAGGTAGGTCCTGCTTTTCGAGCTGAAGAACATAACACGCCTCGACATCTAAATGAATTTATCTCAATTGATATTGAGATGTCTTTTGCTGATGATGACGTTGTAATGGGAGTTATGGAAAGGCTTGTGGATTCAGCATCAAGGGCAGTCGCAAAGGAAGCAGAAGCCCTTGAGATTCTTGATATCAAACCCATAGAACTTGAATTACCATTGCCCCGGATAACTTATGACGATGCTGTAGAAATGGCCAAAGGAAAAGCAAAATGGGGTGAAGATTTGTCAATGGAAGCTACAAGAGCTATAGCAGAACAAATGAATGGCTTTTATTTCATTACAAAATGGCCATTATCATTGAAACCGTTCTACATTCAACCCGATGATGATCCAAAATACAGTAAAGGCTTTGATTTTATGTATAATGAGATTGAAATGACTTCTGGTGGTCAAAGAGTACATGATGTTAATTTGCTTAGAGAAAGATTGAAGGAACAAGAATTAGACCCTGAAGGGTTTAACCATTATTTGGATCCATTTAGATATGGAATGCCACCTCATGCTGGTTGGGGTTTAGGATTAGATAGATTAGCTATGATTTTTACTGGAGCAAAGAATGTTAGAGAATGTGTTTTGTTCCCAAGAGACAGAACTAGGATGACACCTTAAATTCAAGTATCCCTAGAGCTGTGAATTGGTGGGTCCGCCCGGATTCGAACCGGGGATCTCCGCCATGTCAAGGCGACGTCATAACCAACTAGACCACGGACCCGGATTTTCTCCATCTAGGACTGTTTTAAATAACTTCCAATTTATTTCCAAGCCCTATTCTGGTTGAAATATCCTCTAATGTTCCCAAATATTCAGATGGTTTACTATCAATTAGACTTTGAACAAAAGATTTCAAGGTTTCACCAAGGGCTTGCTCTTCTTTACTGTATTTCCAGGCCCTGCTTGAAGTAGCATTAAGACACATCAAAACTGACCATGACAATGATTTAGTCATATTATTATTAGATGATGAACTTTCCATTTCCTTAACAGCTCTATTTTTGTCTCCAGATTTAAGTAATCTGACTACTTTATCCAATAACTGCAAGGGTTCAGCCAAGGATCTGAATTTGGGATATTCACTTGTCAGGCTGTCTTTAACAATACGATTGTATAAATTCCTCAAGATTTCAAGCGAATTTTCACCATTGTAATGTCTAGAGGAATTGGGTTTGAATTTTTCTGCAATATCCTGCCCTACAGCTTCCCAAGTGTATTCAGTGAAACTGGATAAGGTGATATTATCCAATATTATTGATTCTGTATAATCAACCAAGATATCGGCTATAATGGCTTCATCAATCTTATTGTGGCCTATTTTCTTGATTAATTTCTCTCTGGAAATTGGATTATTGGAAATGATAAAAACTTGCTCATCTAAATCCATTATCTTCTTTTTCTGAAAGTTCATGACTGATTCCCATAAATCGGAATCTCCCTGTATTCCCTTCATATAATCATCAAAGATATTCATAGGAATATCGGAGATCAAGTCAGATAAGGGAGTCTTGACTGAAAGAATAAAATCAGCGTCTTGGTCAAAGGCTATCTGGTGTTTCAGGAAATGACTATAACTGTTCCCCTTTGATTTCAAGAGTCTCTTGTAGGGAATCGTAACAGATTTCTGAATAGAACCACAAAATACATTCACTCCAAACTGTGTCTCCTTTGATTCCTTCAAATTTAAAGAAGAACATGCCTCATTCCATAACTGTGGAGGATATTGCGGATCAGTACCGCTACAGATCAGACCTTTCTCGAGAGCATAAATATACAGTTTGTATTTTTTAACATAGTCTAGATGTGCGAAACGAGACCATAATCTATTATGATAATTCTGGATTCCAATCAATTTTTCTTTGGAAATACCAGACCCACGCATCACATAATTTACCTCTCCATGGGGAAACCGGGCAATGGCCATGACTGGAGCCCCAGAATCCAGGATCGTAAGAGAAGCAGCGTAAGCCTTGGCCATGGTATCCCTTGGTTTAGGACCAAGAATACCTGAAAAGAAACTGGGTGGATTCAGATATTGATCCTTGGCCAATTCCAAATCCTTCAGCACTTTCGCATAGATGGTATGGGCGGTTGTGCCTTCTTTGGTCCGGGGCAGCAATAACTCCGGGCGCTCCTTGATTTTGTCAAGTCGATTCCTTAATTTCTTCTGCTCGGACTTGGCAGCTGTCTTGGTACCTCTCAATCGAGTTTTTCGTTTTTTCACGTTTTCTACAACCTTAATTTGTTCCTTACTTTTTCAAAGAAATTATCCTTAAATCTTATTAGTTCAACAGGTTTAGATGCCTTTTTGAACTTTATAATGTCATCGATTGTAATCAATATCTCCTCTTGACCATCCAAGACCATAACTGCCTCAGGATTGCCAGTCAATTTTGCTGTTATCTCGTAATTGGATGGAATAACCAAAGGCCGGGCACCGATTCTATAAGCGGCAATGGGGACAATAATATGAGCTTCCATAGTTGGGTACAATATCGGAGCACCCAAGGACATTGCGTAGCTCGTAGACCCTGTAGGCGTTGAAATTATCAAGCCATCGCCTCTGAAACTGTCAGCCAGAACGCCATCAATATGGATCTCGAATCCTTGTATTTTAGCTACACGGGATGTATGCAACACGACTTCATTAAGGGCTGAGCCAACAAGATGTTCATTGATGTAGGTATCAATTCGCTGTAATTTCTGATTTAGAAACTCGCCTTTTTCCAAATTTTTAATTGCCGTGAAAATATCTTCGCTATGCTCCATTTCAGTCAGAAACCCAACACCTCCACAGTTAATTCCAAAGATAGGCTTGTTTACTTTTGATAAAATGTACAATAAAGTTCCATCGCCTCCCAGAGAAATCACCATGTCTCCCTGTAATTCACTAAGAGGCGCCCCCTTCAGATTTACGACTTTAGCAGTCTCCTCCTCAAGTTCAAAATCATCCAGAAAACCAATTACCTTGGTCAGTATTTTCTTGATTCCTGAATGGCGAGTATTAGCTACTACGGAAAATTTCACAGGCTCTTATCGAATAGTTATTATTAAGGTAGCCTTGAATCAGTAAAACAATGAGACTAGGAGCTCACGTAAGTGTTGCAGGGGGACTTCAGAACGCAATTCCCTGGGCCTTGGAAATAGAAGCTGATACATTTCAGATGTTCAGCAAAAATCAAAGACAATGGATAGCAAAACCACTAACTGAAGAACAAATAGAAGGATTCAAAAAACCATTATCTCAAACCGATCTTGGCCCTCTTATGATACACGATTCATATTTGATAAACATGGGAAGTCCAGATGAAACCAAAGGCAAAAGAGCTCAAGTTGCATTCTTAGAAGAATATCACCGCTGCGAAGCGCTCGGTGTTGCCTATCTCAATTTCCACCCTGGGTCTCATACCCATCCAAAGAAAGATATGAGGGACGATAAACCAACGAGATATAATGCATTGGAACGAATTGCACACCATATGAATCGAACTCTTAAAGAAACAAAAGGCTATGAATCAAAATTGGTGATTGAGAATGCTGCAGGACAAGGTACAAATGTAGGGATAAGATTCGAGGAGATTAAACATATTATAGACTATATTGATGACAAGAAAAGAGTTGGAGTTTGTATTGATACACAGCACGCATGGGCTTCAGGGTATGATTGGAGAAATGACTTTAATCAGATATGGGATGACTTTGAGAGTATCGTAGGTATGGAATATCTGGTAGCACTTCATCTCAATGACTCCAAAAGTGATCTGGGATCAAGAGTCGACCGACATGACAATATTGGAATGGGAAAATTAGGAAAAGAGACTTTCAAAAATTTCATGCAGGAAAAAAGACTGGAACATCTAGCTGGCTATCTTGAAACACCAGGAGGTCCAGAAATGTGGAAACCTGAAATAGCAGTTCTCAGAAAACTAGCTGAAAAATGAAACCTCTTGAAAATATCAAGCTAAGAGTGAATTCTGACTTACACGACAAATTACCCACGAAATGGAAAAGGATTGGGAATGTATTGATAATTGATCTTGAAAACCTAGCTGATGATAAAAAAAGGGGAATCGCAGAAATTTATGCTGATGAATTAAATGTCAAGACTGTAATTCAAAAAAGAAAAGTTAGTGGTGAGTTAAGAAAGCCAGAAAAAGTCGACCTGTTGTACGGAACTAAGACCATTACAGAGATTTCCGAATATGGAATAAAATATAGATTGGATCTCAGTGAGATTATGTGGTCGCCAGGAAATACAGGATGGAGATCTGCCCTAGCCGGACCTGAAAAAGTCATTGACTTTTATTCATTTGATAAACCGAGAACAATCATCGATTATTTTGCAGGAATAGGCTATTTTGCTTTACAAATGGCTAGAGGATATCCCAAAGCAAAGATTATAGCTATTGATAAAAACCCAAAAGCCATAGAATATCTTACCACAAATGTCAAAGAGAATAATATTGAAAATGTAGAGATTATAAATGATGATTGCAGAAATGTGAAATTGAAAGCTGACGTTATTCACTTAGGATATATCGGGAATACTATTGATTTTCTAGAGCACACCCACAGTTGTCTGAATGAAAACGGAATAGCTGTATTCCATGAAGCATACCGGAATAATTGGCTGGGATTCAAAAGTAGGAGTGACTGGGGAAGTATTCCAACCAAATTTTCCGATTTGATGAAAATAAAGGGTTTTGTTGTAGAAAAATTTGAAAGAGTAAAATTTTATGGTCCCAGTACAAGCCATATCATTGCTACATTGAGAAAAAATTAACTTTTATCCTTGTCAATCGCCGCAAATAGAGTCTCTAAATGTTTAGCTGAATTGCCTAATTTAGATATTTCTCCATCCCAATTCTCCAAGATTTTCATATTCTCTAATTCAAAAGCTATTAGTGTGTCAGTTATCGAATCCTCTGCTTCTTGATTTAAAATTCCCGTGTATACTACTGCCAGTTCAGAAAAAGCACCTGATGCAAATTTGACATGGAAATTACCGAACTGTATGTCATTCAATGAAGACTTAGTACTGGCACTAACTGCGTCTTCCATAAAATCCTTTACAGCAGTAAACATCCCGCCCATAATATCCACATCTGTCTGTTCAACGTTCTTTGCAGATAGATTGGAGATTACTATCCCAGATTTTGATAATAGGAAAAGATTGTGAATTCGACCGATCTTACCAGGATGTATTAATTTTTCTTGTAACATGGTAACCAATTGTGTAAATTCAGCGCTCTTGGAACCGGATTTTGTAAGTCCCATTTCTTCTGGTGAAAAATTCTCCACCATATCCTTGAAATCATCCATATTTATGGAACCTTTACTGTTCTGTTCCTCAAGGTATTCTACAGCCTTGTCAATAGCACCTCTAACAGTAGCTATCGTTGGCGGTTTCAAAAGATAGTCCATGGCTCCATAACGGAAAGCTGTAATGGAATTCTGAATGTCTGTTTCTGAAGTTAACATGACAATAGGCAGTTCTGGATTTTTCTCTTTGACAATTTTCAAAAGATCCAGACCAGACATTACTGGCATATTGATATCACTGAACATCATCATATACTCTCTCTCATCAAGTTTAGCTAAAGCATCGTCAGCATCCTCTGCCAAAATAAGATTATATTCTGGCCATTTCTTAAACATAAATTCCATACCCATACGTACCGCATAATCATCGTCTACCGCAATTATATTTGGCAAATCATTATCTGACATAATTACTGAATTAACCCTTATTATTAGAAATTGATTCCCATCTTTATAGTTTAGATTTCAGAAAGACTCCTAGAGCATCAAGATGAGACTTGATGTCCTCTAAATTCTCATTTATTGCTGCAGATTCTATCTTGGCACCCATACTAGTGATCTCGTTGAAACCGTACATTCCACCACTACCTTTGATGTTATGTCCAAAAGTACGAAGAGAGTCAAATGTAGCGGAGTCTAAATTCTCTTTAATGTTCTTTAATTCCTTAAATGTATGATTTATGTACATTTCCTGCATTTCAGCCCATTCATCATCATCAAAGTCATCCATTAAGACACTAAACAAATGGACTATTTTAGGTTATATTTTTAAATAGATTATTTGATAAGGTGAAAATATGATTAGCTTTAGCACATCATTCAAAAGATTAATGATTTTCTCTTTGGGATTTGTAATATTGCTAAATATGCTACATACTGTTAAGGCTGCAGATAGTACTACAGAAAGTAACGCTGCAAACATTGATCTTCTATGGATGCTGATGTGTGCTATACTAGTTTTCATGATGCAGGCTGGATTTATGTGTCTTGAATCCGGAATAATCCGGAATAAAAATAATATTAATGTTGCACTGAAAAATGTTTCTGATTTTGGTATTTCTATAGTCTGTTTCTGGGCCATTGGATATGGAGTTATGTTTGGAGTTAGTAAATCTAGTTTCATGGGTTCCAATGACTTCTTCTTTGATCCTAGTGGAACTGCAACCTCAGGTCAAGCAATGACTTTTTTTATATTTCAATCTATGTTTTGTGCAACTGCCGCCTCAATAATTTCGGGAGCTGTAGCGGAGAGACTAAAATTTAATAGTTATCTAATCATAACGGCAATTGTAGGCACTATTCTATATCCAGTAGTTGGCCACTGGGCATGGGCCAATAGTGATGACATGTTTGGCGGGGATGGCTCTACAGGCTGGCTGTATAACGCAGGATTCATTGACTTTGCCGGATCTACCATAGTCCACTCAACAGGAGGCTGGATTGGACTTGCAATAATCTTGATAATAGGACCTAGGACTGGAAGATTTGTTGAAGGTAAGATAAGGAAATTTGCACCTAGTAACCTTCCCTTATCTGTTCTGGGCGTACTTCTATTAGGATTTGGATGGCATGGATTTAACGGAGGAAGCAATCTAGTTCTTGATGAAGCCGTACCTGGAATTTTATTAAATACCTTCTTGGCAGCAGCTGCAGGAATTGTAGCTTGTCTTATTTTCTGGGGTGTTCAGAATGCTACTGCTCCAGCAGGGGACCTGATTAACGGTTTACTGGCAGGTTTAGTAGCCGTTACTGCAAGTGCAAATTTGGTAACACCACTAGGTGCCGTGTTTATTGGAGCTGGCGGAGGAATTGTCGCTCTGTTCGCTACACGACTACTCGAAAAATGGGAACTGGACGACCCTGTGGGTGCAATACCAGTACACTTGGCCGGAGGTATATTTGGGACACTAATTTTACCTTTTTTTGCTGCAGAAGAGTATCTTACAGGAAACAGTAATCTAAACAATTATACCGATAATCCAAGAATAGATCAATTCATCGCCCAATTAATTGGAATCATCTCTGTAGGACTCTACACCTTTTCGGTAAGCTATATTCTGTTAAAGACGGTAAACCGCTATAATCCACTAAGAGTTAGTCAGGAAGCTGAAGATATCGGACTAAATATCGCTGAGCATGATTCAAGCAGCGACCAAATTGACCTCCTAAAGATAATGCAATATCAGAATGATACAGGAGATCTTTCAGTGAGAGGGCCTGAGGATCTTTTTACAGAAGCTGGTCAAATTGGATATCACTATAATATTCTCATGAACAGCCTAGAAGAATCAGATAAGATTATGAGAAGGCAAAAAGATGATCTTAAGGTGGCCATGGAAAAAGCCCAAACTGCTAATAAAGCCAAATCAGATTTTTTGGCCAATATGAGCCATGAGTTAAGGACACCATTAAACGCAATAATTGGTTATAGTGAAATGCTGATTGAAGAAGCTGAAGATGATGGCTTGGATACATATTCAGAGGATTTATCCAAGATAAACTCATCTGGAGAGCACCTTCTAACTTTGATAAATGATATACTAGACCTATCAAAAATAGAAGCAGGGAAAATGGACCTGCATATTGAAGAATTCGACCTTGCAAGTCTTTTAAAGCAGATTGAAGCAACAGCGAAACCACTAGTTGACAAAAACAAAAACAAGTTTGTAATAAAATGCAAAACTGAAAAGCTGAAACTAAAAAATGATCAGACAAAACTCAGACAAATATTATTCAATATGCTTAGTAACGCTGCTAAATTTACGAAGAAAGGAACAATTACTCTACAAATAAAACCAGAAAAGAATGATAATCTCAGATTTGATGTAATAGACACAGGAATAGGAATGAGTGAGGAACAAATGGGTAAAGTATTCGAAGAATTTACACAAGCCGAATCATCAACGTCAAAGGATTATGGAGGTACTGGACTTGGCCTTCCAATAAGTAAAAAAATGACTGAAATGATGGGTGGAAAGATGGAAGTGAATACTAAAGAAGGGAAGGGAACAACCTTTTCAGTAATAATTCCCCTAGTAGTAAAAGAGGAAAAATAATGACGAAGATTTTGCTTGTTGAAGATAATGAAATGAACAAGGATATGTTGAGTAGAAGATTAATGAAAAAAGGATATGATATTGTCTTTGCTATGGATGGTCAAGAGGCAATAGATATGGCCAAGAGTGAAATGCCTGATATCATACTCATGGACATGGGACTTCCTGTGAAAGACGGGTTACAAGCAACAAAAGAAATCAAGGCTGATTCCAGTACAAGCAGTATCCCAGTTATTGCATTAACTGCCCATGCTATGGATGAACATCGTCAAGAGGCGAGGGATGCAGGCTGCGACGAATACGAAACTAAACCAGTACGTTTGCCTTCCTTACTTGAAAAAATTGAACAATTCTCCTAGTCTGGAACAATAACAACTTTACCAAACATAGTTCCTTCTTCTAAGATTTGGTGACCTTTTGCACCATCAGAAAGAGGAATCTCACAATCAATAACGGGTTTTATTGAACCAGATTCCAGTAATTTCAATAATTCAGCAAAATCTGAATGGGAACCCATAGTAGATCCAAGAATAGATAATTGTTTCGAAAAAATATAGCGGATGTCTGTTTCGGCGATTGGCCCTTTGGTATTGCCCACTGTGACAATCCGACCGCCTATTCCAGCTAATTTAATTGATCTTGACCAAGTAGGCTTACCTACATTATCAACAACGATATCATAGCCCTTTCTACCAATAGCTGGAAACAATTCCTTATGCCAGTCGGGATTGGCTTTGTAATCTACTACAAAAGAAGCACCCAAATCTTCCGCTTTAGCTTTCTTTTCAGAACCTCCAGCAACAACATGGACATCTGCCCCAAAGTGTTTGGCAATCTGGATTGATAATGAATTGACACCACCACCGGAACCCATTACCAGAACATTATCGCCTTTCTGTATACTAGCCCTGATTACAAGCATTCTATAGGCCGTTAAACCCACAAGAAGGGGTGCAGCAGCCTGACTAGCAGTCATACCCTCTGGACGCTTGTGAATGTTCTCTGCAGGTACTGATACATATTCTGCACATCCGCCACTAATATGCTCACCAAGAATCCGATAACCTGGACTCATGCTATCCAATCCTTTCTCGGTCCAAGAATCCTGTTTCGTAGAGATACCGGGGTCTACTACGACCTTATCTCCTTCTTTCCAATTACCATTACCTTCTACAACAGTTCCTGAAACATCACTACCTCCAATATGAGGCATTTCAAGATTAAGACCTGGCCAACCTTTGCGACTCCATATATCTAAATGATTCAAAGCACAGGCTTCCACTTTGATCAATACATGACCCTCTTTGTTTTGCAAATCAGGTAAATCTCCGTATTGTAATACGTCCCTTTCACCATGTTCTTCGAAGTAGAGGGCCTTCATGTTATGCTACAAACCTGATGGTATATATTCTAAAGCTTCCAATCTAGACTGAGCTTTGACAAGTATCTTGTTTGATTCCTCAATTATGAATTTAAGACGTTCATCACTAGGTTTGGCAATAACTCCATCACGATAAAGCAAGTTATCGATTCTATTGGCTGAAAGAATCTCGACCACCCATTTGTCCTCATTTCCTGTTATCAATGAAGAATATTTCCAACCTTGACTGTGAACTATTCCTCTAAATTTTTGTGCTAATTCCATAGTTCTACAAGCTACGTGGAAAATAGGTGACTGACCTTGAAGAATGACAATAGAATTTGGTGGAATATCTAAATTGTCGAGGGCTTCCTTAACTTCTTCAAATTCAACTGGTCTGTGCCATGTTTTCCTCAATTCAACGGAATCCTTGCGACCAATATCTGGAAGTACTATCAATTGAATTCGACCTGCACAACTAGATGTGGTAAAAATATCAGGATGGGAATTAAGAGAATTCAATACTGAGATAACACCCTCATCGACAAGACCTTCGGACAGAGCAGACTCCAATTTTCCCATTGCATTTGATTTGTATTGACTAAATTCCATTATTTCATATCGTCATATCTTTGCCAGTATGGTACACCATAGTAGGTTTTAAAAATATTTTGAAACTTATTCACCGACCATGGTAACCACTATTGTCCTATTATGTGATTGGTCTCTGTGCTCCCACAAATATATTCCCTGCCAAGTTCCCAATGAAAGCTTGCCATTCATAACCGGAACAGCCTCAGAAGTGCTAGTTAAAGCTGAACGAATATGTGCTGGCATGTCATCCTTACCTTCCATATTATGAACATATGGAAAGTCTTCAGGTGCTAAATTCGAAAATATAGTCTCAAAATCTTGCCTTACAGAAGGATCATAATTCTCCTGAATAACTAAACTTGCACTCGTATGTTTTATGAATAAATGACAAACACCATTCTGAATATTTGACTTTGCCACAAAATCCTGAACTTGACTCGTGATATCCAAGAAAGATTTAGGATTTGTAAGTATCTCCAATGAACCTTGTGATATAGCCATAGTAACTAATTAAGAGAGGCTCAAATAAGACTTCATGCTGACAATAATTGGTCTAGGACTAGGTGGTCCGAATTCTATAACCATGGATGGAGTTATCTCCCTCAGTTTATCAGACCACATATTCTACGAGACTTATACCTCTCCAATTCATCCTGAAACATTAGAATGGGTAAAATTAAAGTCACAAAAGGAACCTATCCATCTATCCAGAGGTCAGGTAGAGGAACCAAACGAAATTATCGACTTGGCAAAAGAAAAGAATATTGCGTTACTTATTGTGGGTGATGCGCTCTCGGCGACCACTCATGTTAGCTTATTGTTAGAATGCAAAAAGAATAAGATTGAATATCAAGTGATACACAATGCATCTGTCCTGACCGCCGTCGCAGGTGTCCTGGGACTCCAACATTACAACTTTGGACCCGTAGCAACATTGGTCCTTCCAGAGGGGAACTACAAACCGACCAGTCCTATCGATAAAATCAAGGCCAATATGAAGAATGGGAATCACACATTGGTATTATTGGATATCAAGGCCGACCAACCTGAAACTGAACCAATTTACATGACTGCTGCTCAGGCTGCAGAGCAGATCATCGAGGCCGGACTATCTGGAGAAATAAAAGTTGCAGCGGCCGCCAGAGTAGGAAGAGAAGACCAGAAAGTATGGTACGGAAAATTAAAGGACCTGGCAAAATTAGACCTAGGAAAAGAACCCCACAGCCTAGTGGTTCCCTCTAGATTACACTTCACTGAAAAGGACTTCCTCGATAACCTCTAACCATCTTATTTTAATCCCCCATCGGACTGGCACCTCCTAGATGCAGGGATGGATTGCTCTAGAGAACGGTTCTGTTTTTTTTGGAGACTCATTTGGTTATCTGGAAACAGTTGAAGGAGAGCTCGTTTTCAACACCTCAATGACGGGCTATCAGGAAGCTCTTACTGATCCCAGTTATGCTGGTCAGATGCTGATGTTTACCTTTCCACAAATAGGAAATTATGGTTGCAGTCCTAAATATTATGAATCCTCAAAGATACAAGTTAATGCCTGTCTGGTAAAAGAATGGTGCCGAAGTCCACACCAAGGGAAAATGAATCTGGATGAATGGCTAAAAGAAGAGAAAATACCAGGATTGGAAGGAATAGATACTAGACAATTAACGATTATTACCAGGGAGGCCGGGACTCTGAGAGCAGTTATCTGCACAGATGGAAAGATAACACCCAAACAGGGAGTACAGAGAGCCAAGCAAATGGAATGGCCATCTGATTCGAACCTGGTGTCAATGGTCTCTACTAAACGAAAATATAAGAGAGGAACTGAAGGACCAAGAATCACGCTGTTTGATTGGGGTGTAAAACAGTCCATAGTCAAGAATCTAGCAAAAATATGCCAGGTGACCGTCGTTCCCTGGAATTATGATATCGAGAAAGTAAAGGCCACAGAACCCGAACTGGTGTTCATGAGCAATGGTCCGGGCGATCCTGACCATAAAGATATGAAACCAGTAGTAAATACGGTTAAGAGTATCCTGAAGGAGATACCCGTAGTTGGAATATGCTTGGGCCATCAGATCCTGGGACTAGCCCTAGGTGGTGAAACGTACAAGCTGAAATATGGGCACAGAGGGGGAAATCAACCCGTAAAAGAACTGAAAACTGATAATGTTTTCATAACCTCACAGAATCACGGATTTGCGCTCCATAAATTGCCGAATAAGGTCAAAGAAACATTTGTCAACTTGAATGATGGGACCTGTGAAGGAATAGAATCCAAGAATTGCTGGTCTGTTCAGTTCCATCCAGAAGCTGCACCAGGCCCAATGGATGCAAATATTCTTTTCAAGAGGGTATTGGAGACGATAAATGGGTAGAATGAAGATTCTAGTCCCTGGAGCTGGACCTATAATTATTGGTCAGGCAGCTGAATTTGATTATTCAGGTTCTCAATGTTGTTCCGCATTGCGTGAGGCTGGGCATACTGTAGTCCTAGTCAATTCGAATCCAGCAACGATCCAGACTGACCCGGAAACTGCAGATATCGTCTACATCGAACCGATGACTGTGGAATCCTTGAAGAGAATTATTGAAAAAGAGAAACCTGATGCGATTATTCCTGGTATGGGGGGGCAAACTGGACTTAACCTCACAGTAGATTTGCATAAGGCCGGAGTACTCCAGAAATATGGGGTGAAAATTCTGGGAACGTCATTGAAATCCATTGAAATGGCTGAAGACAGGGATCTTTTCAGAAAAAAGATGGTAGAAATAGGCGAACCTGTTGCAGAAAGCGGAATTGCCAAAACAATCAACCAATCACTGAAATTAGCAGAGAAACTGGATTATCCGGTCGTTGTAAGACCAGCCTTCACTCTGGGTGGTACGGGAGGAGGCATTGCTTATGATGAAAGTGAATTAGATATTATAGCTGGTAGAGGTTTAGCCCTTTCCCCTGTCAAACAATTATTGATAGAAGAATCCATCTTAGGATGGCTTGAATTTGAGTTTGAAGTTCTAAGAGATGAGGATGATAATGCAATTATCGTCTGTTCAATGGAAAACCTAGACCCTATGGGAGTACATACTGGTGAATCTATTGTCGTGGCACCGGCCCTCACTCTTCCTGACACAGCATATCAAAAATTGAGAACTTCAGCATTGAAGGTTGTCAGAAGTCTAGGGATAGTAGGTGGCTGTAATGTTCAATTCGCATATAATTCCAAAACGGAGGATTATATCCTGATAGAGGTTAATCCTCGGGTCTCGCGCTCTTCAGCATTGGCATCCAAAGCAACAGGGGTTCCAATAGCCCGTATTGCCAGCATGCTATCGATTGGACATAAACTGCATGAATTACCAAACAGAGTAACAGGAAATACAAGTGCAGCCTTCGAACCATCTATTGATTATGTGGTCATCAAGATACCTAGGTGGCCATTCGACAAATTCAAACTCGCGGATAGAACTCTTGGAACGCAGATGAAATCAACTGGGGAAACTATGGCCATTGGCAGGTCATTTGAGGAAGCATTGATGAAAGGGTGGAGATCTATTGGCCAAGGTCTAGGATACCCTGAGACAATCAAGTGGAGAAAAGAGAAATTAGAGGAGAAACTGCGGGTGCCCAATGATCAACGCCTAACAATTATCTGGAACTATCTTAAACGCAGGAATGCTAGTCCCAATAGAATTCAGAGAACTTGCGAATTAACTGACTTCCATCCTTTCTTCATCGAAAGAATTGGAGAATTAGTGAAAATTGAAAACAAATTGGAAAAAATTAGAAAGAATATACCAAAGAAGATTCTACTCAAGGCTAAAAGCAACGGATTTAGTGATTCCCACATATCTCATTTAACTGGAAAAAATGAGGAAACCATAAGAAATCAAAGAAAGAGAATGAATATTACTTCATCATTCTTGATGGTGGACACATGCGCTGGTGAATTTGAAGCAAAGACGCCCTACTTCTATTCAACCTATTTGGACCAGAAATCTGAATACAAGATAGGGAAAAATATTGTAATCCTAGGTTCAGGACCCATAAGAATAGGACAAGGGATAGAATTCGACTATTCAACCGTTCATGGAGTACAAGCGGTAAGGAAGGCAGGCTACGAAGCCGTTGTGGTAAATAACAACCCAGAAACAGTATCAACTGATTTTGATGCATCAGATAGATTGTATTTCGAGCCTTTAGATGCTGAATCTATCTTTGAGATACTAGATGTAGAAAAACCATATGGAATAATTTTACAGTTAGGTGGACAAACCGCAGTCAATTTAGCATCAGAAGTTGAAGCCTATATCCAAAAAGAAAAATTGAAAACTAGGATCCTCGGCACAAAAGTCAGGGATATGGATGCTGCCGAGGACAGAGGAAAATGTGGAGAACTAATGAGAAAGGCAGGCATAAAGATGCCGAAATGGGCGATAGCCAAAAGTTCGGATGAAGTCATAACCAGAGCAGAGGAAATTGGATTTCCCGTCCTAGTCAGACCTTCCTTTGTACTCGGTGGGAGAGGTATGGAAATTGTACACAATGATAAACAACTCAAGAAATATCTGCGATTAGAAACTCATGCCACCCCCAAAAGGCCAGTACTAGTCGATAAATTCTTGGAAGGAGCTATTGAACTGGACGTTGATCTGATTTCCGATGGAAAGAAAGTGGTGATTGGGGCTGTAATGGAGCAAATTGAGATGGCTGGTGTCCATTCCGGAGACAGTGCGTGCGTTATGCCTCCCCAATCAATTTCAAAGAAATTGGAAGATGAAGTCATCAAGATTAGTAAAAAAGTTGCCAAAGAGATGAGAATTATTGGAGCTGCAAATTTACAATTGGCAATCAAGGACTCAAATGTGTTCCTTCTAGAGGCAAATCCAAGGGCAAGCCGGACTCTGCCCTTCGTTAGTAAGTCAACAGGTTATCCCCTAGCTAGATTAGCTGTAAGAGCGATGTTGGGCCAAAAATTGAATCAGCTTCCAGAATTAATTAAAATGAAGGGAGCGTCAGTGAAAGTACCAACCTTCTCCTGGTTAAAGATAACCGGATTAGACACGGTACTGGGCCCAGAAATGAAGTCCACAGGTGAAGCGATGGGACATGGGCCTACGTTTGGAACTGCATACCTCAAAGCAATGAAAGGGGGAAACAAGACCATACCTACCACAGGAACTGTGTTTCTTTCAGTATCAAACAAACTCAAACTCGAATTTGGAGATGTTGCACAGGAATTGATAGATTTGGGATTCAATCTGATAGCCACGAAAGGAACTGCTGCACACCTGCGAAGAAAAGGAATAGATAGTAAGGTGATCTGGAGAATATCGGACAGAAAACAACCAGATATCCTATCTGTGATGAGGAACAAAAAAGTGGATCTGATTATCAATCTACCTACTGGAAGAAGAGCTGCAACCGATGGAGCACAAATGAGAAGATTAGCGGTCGAATTAGGAATTCCATTCATAACCACTATAACTGGCGCAAAGGCAGCTATTAATTCACTAAAAGAAGGGGAAGCTGAATATTTGGAACCCCTTAAAAAAATAAATGTATAATCATTGAATTGGGCAATAATAATGATTGTTTTATATACTATACCTAATGAAGTTGAATAAGGAAATTAAAAGGTACCTAATGTCAGAATCAGATGACGTAACCAGTGTAATAACCTGTGATATAGAGGGTAGAATAGAAACCTTCAACAAAAGCGCCGAAATAATGTTTGGGTACACGGCCAATGAAATCATAGGTAAGAAGAGAGTTTCTCTATTCTCACCTGGTATGGTGGTGCTAGGCCATGTTGCTAAGTGGTTAAAAGAAGCAAGAAAGAATAGGGAAGGATATTCAACAAAGACCACCTTCATAAGAAAAGATGGAACGCAATTTGCTGCTGAATTTACATGTACGGCAACAATGAAAAACGGAATGCATATCGGTTACTGTGGGCGCACAAAAGAACTGAAGAATGTTTCTCCCATGGACACTATGCCCAAAACATCCTTGCTCACCCGATTTATCTCAATCGTTGCCATAACAAGATTGCCTTTCCTTAGTGCCACCTGGATTCCAATAATTGCTAGCGTGGTCTGGGGTCTTCAGAAAGGACTTATCGAGATGGATTGGTTAACCTTTGGATTGGTGTTTATGGGTGGATCTTTTCTACATCTGGCTGCCAATACATACAATGATTATTTTGACTGGACCAGTGGAACTGATCAGATCAACAACGACTATTTCTTACAACTCTCAGGAGGCAGCAGAGCTATCGAACTGGGATTGATAACTGAGAAACAACTTTTCCGTTTGGCAACTTCTTTTCTAGCTTTAGCTGGTTTATCAGGAATAGTAATTATGCTTGATAATAAAGTGGAATTACTTTACTACGGACTTGCGGGAGCGTTTTCGGGATATTTCTATATGGGATATCCTCTAAGATTAGTAGCACGTAAAGGAATTGGAGAATTACTGATTGGTTTGAATTATGGCCCACTGATGACTATGGGAGCTATCTATGCAATGTCTGGAATACATTCATGGGAGGCATTTCTATTTGGAATACCATTTGGAATACTAACGACAGCAATACTTTGGATTAATCAGTTTCCTGATAGCAAATCAGACGAAATTGCAGGAAAACATCACTTGGTTGTAGTTCTAGGACTAGAAAAATCCAGTTGGGGGTACCTTATCCTAATGCTTGCAGCATTCTCCTCAATATATGCATTATTCGAATACAATATCGTAGAGGAAGGGGCCCTTCTTTCATTACTAGGATTACCTGTGGCTCTCTATTATTCATATCAAGTAATAAACAGCTATAATACCCGAGAATTGGCCGGTGCAAACTGGGGAACCATTGGTATACATGCCCTAACTGGGACATTACTGATAATTGGTATTGAATACATTTAACTATGAAAGAAACAATAAAATTACAGGAAAATCTGACAGTCTCGCAGAATTTAAACGATTATTTCGAAGAAGTTAGAGTTGAGTTCCAAAGACATCTGAAAAGAGAAATCAGCAAGGAATCAAAGGATATAGCACCTCTAATAGAAAAAGGAGTAGGGCAAGGAAAGCAATTACGACCCGTACTTTGCCGTTTAGTATCCGATTGTTTAGGTGGCGATGCCCATTTGGCATTCGAATGTGGAATGGCCTTGGAATTGATTCATTGTGGAACCTTGATACATGATGATTGGTTAGATGGAGATAAATTTAGGCGTGAGGCTCCATCATTGTGGAAAGAACTGGGCCCAAGGACAGCCATTTTAGTCGCGGATCTGATGGTTGCAACGGGGTCCCTACATGGGGCCATCTCATTAGCCACAGGAAAATCTCTAGCAATATGTGCCAGGAATTTGACTGAAGGGGCGATTGCTGACTTTACAGATAAAGAAAATTACAGTGAATCTGTGTATCTTCATAGAATAAAAAGAAAGACTGGAGCACTATACAGTACAGCTGCTGAATTAGGGGCATTAATCTCGCCTCAAACCGACTTGGCATTACCAATGTATAAATTCGGGGAAACTGTAGGAATTATATATCAGATAACTGATGACTATCTTGATCTTATGAATTCATTAATTACCAAGACACCTGTAGGAGACTTAGCCCTTGGAATACCAACTTTACCAGTCACAAGATTAACTCGTTATAGCGGGTACAAACCATCTATTGATAAATTTATAGAGACTGGAAATGCTGGTGAAATTATAAAGAACGTGAAAACAAGCGATGCTCAGAATATCTTTGAAGAATTGATTGCCCCATGGCAAGAAATGTCCCGGAAATTTTTGGAAGAGGTTCCAGATTCATCAACCAAAATTCTACTAGAACAGGTACCTATATCCTTTGCAAATGAACTAATTGTAAGTGACCGAAATTAAATTCCTCTTAGATGTCTTCTAGGTGGTTTAGTTACCTTAATCTCTCCTACCTTCTGAGTGTCTGAACCTAATTCTTTAATCTCTCCCGAGAAAATTCTAAACGCATTTATTTCACTAAATTCAATCCCTTCCTGCTGACATGAATTTTTCATCTTGGAACGGAAAACATCTCTCTTGGTGATGTTGACGCCTTTAGGTGTCTCCCCTGCCCACAATTTACTAAATTGTCTATATTGAATATTATCCTTGTCAATCATGTCATCAGAGCTACAGTAGCCTCCTTGCAGATTTCAAAGAGGGACTGCCAGAACAAGGGCAGAATAATAGCCAAGAAAAGCACAGTTAGGAACGAAATATAACGAACCGCATTGCTAAACTCAATATCCTTGGAACCGACAGCATCATAAAGATACATGAACCGAATAACTTTAAGATAATAATACAGTGAAAGTGCAGAATTCAGAACACCGGCAATTACCAATGCAATAATCCAAGTATCTCCCGAAAGACCAGCTTGCAAAGTCCCATAGAATAGCAGAAATTTACTAATGAATCCGGCAAACGGAGGGATTCCAACTAGGGACAAAAGACAAACAGTCATGGACAATGCCAATAATTGTGAACGTGCAGCCAGACCTTTGTAAGAATCCAGGCTATATCCCAACCCGGCTGCACCTACTCCTGCAACTATGACAAAAGCTCCCCCTTTCATGAATGCATGAACCATGGTATGGGCAATGGCCCCGGAGACTGCGTCATCGGTAAGAGCAGGAACTGCGATCAGAATGTACCCTGCCTGAGCAATTGAGGAATAAGCTAGCATCCGACCAATATCATCCTGAGTAATAGCTGCCAGATTACCAATTGTCATTGAAGCAAGAGCTATAATTCCAAGAATTAACTTCCACTCATCAGATACAGCTTCCATTGTGAACAAGAATACTCTGAACAAGGCTACGAACCCCATAGCCTTACTTCCAGCTGCAAGAAGGGTCGTTACAGGAGTTGGAGCGCCCTGGTACACATCAGGTGCCCAGGCGTGAAAGGGAACAACTGCGATCTTGAAGCCTAAACCAGCAAGTATGAACAAACTAGAAATAAAAATGACCTCATCAAAATTCCCGGAAACAACTTCATTATTAAGACCTGTAAAAAATGAACGCATACCTTCGAAAGTAATCGAACCAGTAAGGGCATAAAGCAAGGATATTCCGTAAAGTGTAAGTGCCGAAGAAAAAGCACCTATCAGAAAGTATTTGGCCCCTGCTTCCGTAGACTTATCATCCTGTTTTCTGAAAGCAACCATAGCATAACTGCTGAAAGCCGATATCTCTATTCCTAAGAAAAGTGTCAAGAAATCAGTCGCAGAAGCAACCAACATCATACCTAAAGTACTAGAAAGAAGTAGAGTATAGTACTCTGCCTGATGAGGCTCATCTTCCTCAAAATAAGAACCACTCAGAACAGAAACCGTCAAAGCTGTCAATACAAATATTATTTTGAATAATTGTGAGAAGGTATCCAATTTAAAATGGCTATAAATAATATAAACTGACGAATTCTTTTCAAATGAAACTTCATCCGGATAAAACCAGAATAATATAAGCAACAAGAATGACAATGCCAAAGTCATATTAGCGCAAATCGAATAAGATTTGTTATTCTCAGTAGCAATATACAAAGCCGGGATTGCCATGATACTGGCTACCAACAATAGTTCAGGCAAGAAAAGAAGAGAACTATCCACTATACTTCCCCCATAAAAGCCAGAATATCATAACATGCAACAGTTATAGGATCCATCAAATAACTTGGGAAAATACCGAAAAAAGCGGCAAGGATAACGATTACCAATAAAGGATAAAACTCATACCATGGAGCTTCGTGAACTTGATTCATTTCTATCTGCTCACTGTCGGGACCAAACAAAGAGCGCTGTAAAGCCCATAAATGATAACCCGCTGTCAGAACCATTCCAAAAATTGGAAGTATCAACCAATAACCATGAGACTGGAAAAAAGCAATAAAAACTGCCAATTCTGCAACAAAAACAGCCATACCTGGAAGACCAAGACTGCCCAAGAAAATAACAACAAAAACTCCAGCTGTAGTAGGTTGATAGCCAGCTAGACCTCCAAGTTTTGGAATATCACGAGTGCCAACTTGATGCAACATTACTCCCGCAACCATGAACATTGCTGGGCTAAGAATACCATGTGCAAACATCATAAAAACCGCACCGGCAAAACCCAGCTCAGTCATCGTTGCAACTCCTAACAGTGCAACACCCATATGGGAAACACTAGAATATGCTACTAATTTTTTCAGGTCCTCCTGACCCAGACTTAAGGCTGCTCCATACAATATAGAAACAATAGCTAAAACGACCATTATTGGTACAAAATACTCGGCACCTAAAGGTAGAACCGGGATTGCTGCCCGCATTAAACCATAAAGTCCCATTTTCAGCATGACTCCAGCTAAAAGAATTGACCCCGCAGTTGGAGCCTCGACATGGGCATCTGGTAACCAAGTATGCCAAGGAACTGAAGGTATCTTGACCGCGAAACCGATGAACAATGCCGCAAAAACCCAGATCTGGAAGTCCCTGTTGAAACCTGCGTTAGCCTCGGCAATTTCAATCATCGAAAAGGAATTGACGCCCGCTTCAAAATAAAGGGCCATAAATCCAACTAACATCACAACCGAAGCAGTGAATGTGTAAATAATGAACTTGATTGAAGCATATCGTTTGTTATCGCCACCCCAAATAGCAATCAAAAAGAACATTGGAATCAGCACCACTTCCCAGAAGATATAGAACACAAAATAATCCAGAGTGATGAAAACACCGAATAGGGCCGTCTGCATTACCAATAGTAAAGCAAAGAATAAGGCTGGTTTTTCCTTTTCATGCCAAGCAAATAAGACCGCGAGAGGGGTAATGATTCCCGTTAACAGAACCATCGGTGAGCTGAGACCATCAACTCCCAGTAGTAGAGACACTCCCAGTTTAGGTGCCCATACATATTCCTCCATTAATCTGAAACCACTTCCTGAACCAGCCTTTACAAATATTATAATGGATAGTCCAAGCGTGAATAATGTAGTGAACAGAGCAATTATCCTTGGAGCAGAGGGGTTGTTTCTGAAACCAAGAATCCAAAGAGAACCGATAAGGGGAAATACCAGAAGATAGGAAAGCCATGGGAAGTCACCAAATTCCATTGCAATATCAGGAAGAGGAGGAGTTCCAGTACCTACAATTATTGATCCACTCATACCCATCAGCGCATGAGGCTGACAAACGTAATACAAAGTTCCATCCTGCATTGTATACTCAGCTGGCAGTACCCAATTGCCACCCACTTCTGGCACACCTGAATAGAACCCTGAACCATAGGTCTTTGATTCTGAATCGGAAACCTGAGCTACATTGTGAGAACCATTGCCCCAAACAAATTCCACTGTATCTCCAATGTTTACCGTCAATACCTCAGGATCAAAAAAGTATGAGCTGGAATCATCAGCCTGGGTAACAATCACTGTGTGATTTTCAGCTGACGCAGCAGGAACAAGTGCAACAACCAGAAGGAGAAATAAGAACCATCTCATAACGACCACCCCATCAATGGAAATACCACACGGGTAACTACTACCAAAGCACCAAGGCCACCTATAGTAAGAGAGGCATAATGTCCCGTAAAACCTGAAGTCAACTTTCTCACCTCTCCACTTAAGATTTGTGTAATGGAAGCAATTCCATTGACAATCCCGTCAATAATCTTACGATCAAACCAGTCACAGACCATGGCCAAGGTATCCCAAGTTCTCATACCAAACCAATCAAATAATCTCGCCATGTACATGCGATTTGACAAGAATGTATGCAAATTGCTTGTGACAACGCTATCAGATACGAAAGCCGTCGAGAATGGAGTCTGGCCATCGTCCCCTCTCTTGTAGAAGAGATAACCAAGAATTACTCCTGTAAGACCCACAAGGACCGATAAGTGAGTTAAGGTCGATAATAAAATATGATCAAGAAGACCCCATTGAATAGGTCCCTCTGAAGAATGATGTGCGCCATAGAAGACCACCGAACCAAAACCATCTCCAAGAAAGACCACGAATCCTGAAAAGACAGCTAAAAAGGCTAAAATCATCAGAGGTATGGTCATGACCCGTGGAGCCTCATGTGCCTGTATCTTGACTTCTTTCTTGAGTATCTCCCAATTGCCTGAATCCGAATGATCGTCAGAAGGAATTACCTCTTCTACCTCATGGGAAGGAGGGCCACTGAAGGTCATCATCCACAATCTAGTCATATAGAAAGCCGTCATAGCTGCAGTAAGCAATCCCAACCACCACAAAGCCCCAAAAATCCCTTCAGCATCCCAATTATGGTGAACTGCCTCAAGAATTTCATCTTTTGACCAGAATCCAGAAAAGAAAGGTAATCCTGCAATAGACAAGACACCAAGACCCATAGCTGTAGAAGTGATTGGCATAGCCTTGCGTAATCCTCCCATCTCTCTCATATCCTGTGTATGGACTGCATGTATCACTGCACCTGAACCCAAGAATAGTAATGCCTTGAAAAACGCATGATTCATCAAATGGAATAAACCAGCAGTGTAACCCTGCGCATGGACTTCCAGCCCATTTTCGGTTGCATGCCAGACAGCCCAAGCACCCGCACCCAATCCAAGGAACATGTACCCTAATTGAGAAATCGTTGAATAGGCCAGAACTCTCTTGATATCATACATCACCATAGCCATACTAGCAGCTATGAATGCTGTAACACCTCCCGTAACAGCAATATATATCGCAGTATCAGGACTGTGAACAATCAGAGGATATGATCGAGCAACTAGGAAAACGCCAGCCTTCACCATAGTTGCCGCATGAATAAGTGCTGAAACGGTAGTAGGACCTTCCATCGCATCTGGAAGCCAAACATGCAATGGAAATTGTGCCGACTTGCCTACGGCACCACCAAATATACACAAAGTCGCCCACTTTACTGCCTCAGCATTTTCGGATAGAAGCTCAGGGTTACTGAACAACTCCGAATATCTCAGAGTACCAAAAGTATTGAATAAGATTACAAGGCCAAGAAGCAGAAATACATCGCCCACTCTTGTAACGATAAATGCCTTCTTCGCAGCTGAAGCCGCTGATGGTTTTTCATACCAAAATCCAATTAATAAATAGGAACAGACGCCGACTAGTTCCCAAAATATAAACATCAATAAAAATGAATTGGCAACTACTAAACCTAACATCACGCCCACAAATAGAGCTATCTCTGCAAAATATCTTACTTGGCGGTCACCCTCTTTCACCATATACCCTAGAGAAAATACAACTACCAAATAGGAAACGAAACCAACGACTAACAGAAGCAAACCAGCTAGACCATCTATGTAAGTACCAAATTCAAACGCGAATGTTTGGCCTCCAAACCAGATTCTCGTAGACTCAATATATCCCCCACGGGTAACATCATTAATCAGGACATCATAGGCAACCCCCAATGAAAATACAGAGGAAAAACCAACACCTATCACAGCTATTGAACCGCCTCTTCTGGGATCATAACTTCCCAAAAGCAAGATAAGAACAAATGAAACAATCGAAAAGACAGGGATTAACCAGGCAACATTGACTGGACTAGTATCCTCCTCCTGAACCAAGAAAAATAGTAACCCTAGTGCCAAAGCCAGACTGCCAAAGATAGTTACCAATAAGTCCATATTTGATGTGTCGGGGTCTTTTTCGCTCAATCTACCACCTCAACGTATTCAACAAATCAAGTTCTATGGTGTCTCTCTGTTTGAAAAGGCTCAAAAGTATTGCCAAACCTATTGCCACTTCTGCCGCGGCTATGGTTGTAACAAACAGTACCGCTACCTGGCCAGTTAGATCATGATAATAACTGGAGAATGCAACAAAATTGATGTTTGCTGCGGTCAACATTATTTCAATAGACATAAGGACCACTATTGCATTCTTGTTGCGAATCACACCATAAGCCCCGATCAACATCAGAATTGAAGAAAATACCACAAAATGAATTGGATCAATCATTAGTTTCCTCCCTGGCAAGGAAAACGCCTGCCTGTAACGCAACAACCATCAAGATTCCCAACAGTATGAAAGGAACCTCCCAATTATTGAACAGTTCATAAGCTAAAAATTTGGTTGTATCTATATTCAATTCCCTTGCATTGGACGACTCCGAGACAAAACCCATGGAATCAACGGCATAGACAGACCAAGAATAAGTTTTACCATTATCAAAATCCTGGAACTCATATGATGTCTGAGCCAAGTCCTCGGCTTGATGAACAATCCGTATCTCTGTTGCTTTGTGCTCTCGAATCTCAATTCCATAAGTAATCCCAACTGGGGCCCAGACCACAGTAATTTTTGAAGAAGAAGCCAGAGAATGATCCTCATCACTAAGAAGAAATTCATTATCTCCCAGTAAAGAGCCGACTATACCCTTGTAATAAACGAATGAGGTATAATCACCGACTGGCAATCTATTGGTTGTAGATGATGCAATACCAGTAAGATTTTCATCATGGAAGACATGTCCCGTACTATTTAGAACTGTAAATCGATACCCCACCGAGACTGAATTCCATTCGAACACAATTGAATCCTTGTGGTGATAGTAACCATCCTCTGGGTAATTTATCACAGGAGCACACCCCGTTTCACAGGTCATAGACAAGGGTTCCTCAGACTTCAAATTATTCCAAGGAGCCATGGCAATTGAGAAAACGATATAAAGCGATAAGGTAATCACTAAGGCATCCCTCACCCAGATAATAGTCCGACTAGACATCTTCACCACCTTTTAGAGTTCTCTTAGTGAGCATGATTCCAAATATTATGACCACGGAAATAGCACCCACATAGACCAAGACCTGGATAACTGCCAAGAATTCAGCGTCGGCCAAAATGAATAGGCATGCTGTCAACAAGAAAACAGTTGCCAACCAGACAACGGCATGAACAATATCATTCCCATTTACAACGGCCCAGGCTGAAGCTAGGATTAAACTCGCCAGACCCCAGAAAATGAGAATCGCTAAATCCAAACTATCAGGCCTCGGTCGGGGATTCCTCAGTAGTCAGTCCACTTGAACTTGAGTTGCTTATTGGTTCCATATGCAGGCAATCTGCTGGACAAACCTTGACACAGGTCGAACAGCCAATACAAATAGTATAGTCAAAATATGGATTTTCCACATTCCGGACCTTGCCACTTTTAAGCGTCTTATCCTGAGGCCCTACATCCATGATAATACAATTGGTAGGGCAATTGTCCACACATTTACTACATCCAATACAGGGATCAACATCCAGTACGGGAGATTCCATCATATAATTCGTAAGGGGAAGTTGAGGAAGATCTTCGAGGTCGACTTTCATTGACCGGGCAGGATAAATCAATCCTTCACGATTAGTATCTGCCAATTCGTAAAAATCCGTCATGGTCATAGCACCGGTCGGACAATAATCCTCACAGAATCCACAAAACATACAGTGGCCGAAATTTATTGCAGGCCTTTCGGGTTTATGCTTCCGTTTGGCCAGATGTGAACCGTACCACGCCCTGTCTTGTTCATCGTCCGATAATTCAACAGGCTTCATCTTCAAACATCTGTTAGGGCAGACCTCGGCACAGATCCCACAACCAATACAAAGATCCCAGATTACGGCATTCATTCCTCTGTAGGTTGGTGGTGGATCCCTTCTTTCCAAAGGATACATTACTGTGGTTGGTTTTCCAAATGTTGATTTGAAAAATTGCTTCATCGTTACTTTCATTGGATTAACGAAAATATCCATAATTCCTAGTTCACTTTTTTCACTCATCAGAATACCTCCGGAAGATTAACTATCTCTGTGAAATATGGGTAAATCTCAACCATAAATATAACGATAAGGAGATTTATCAGAGACAAAGGTAGCAACTTTTTCCAGCCCAGAACAAGAATCTGGTCGGTTCTTATGCGGGGCACTGACCAGCGGATAAAAATCCAAAATAAAAGAATTAGATATACCTTAAGCAAAAACCAGATTTCGGGAGGTACTGGCCAAGGACCTGCCCAGCCACCTAAAAACAAGATAGTCGCAACCGCGGCACCTGCAAATCCTCTGATATATTCTGCGGCTAGGAACAACATATATCGAATTCCACTATACTCTGTTGTCCAGCCTTCAACCAATTCAGCTTCGGCTTCCGGCAAATCGAATGGAACGCGCTCAACTTCAGCTAAGATACAAATCATGAAAACAGCAAAACCAATGAATTGGGGAATAAAATTCCACATTGGTAAACCAAAAAACCAGGTAGAGGCTTGTTGCTGTTCCACAATTACAACCGGATCAAAGGACCCTGCTAACAGAAACACACCCGCCATGCTCAAAAGCAAAGGAATCTCATACGACATTAACTGAGCCGCGGAACGCATGCCTCCAATCATGGAATATTTGTTATTGGACGCCCAACCTGAGGTCAAAACCCCTATTGGTGCTATGGAAAAAGCGGCCATAATCACCATCAAGCCAGCCGGTGCCGAAGAGGCTGCGAATCTATCTGACAGAGGAAATAGAGCCAATAAAAACACAGATGAAGATATGAATATGATAGGCCCCATAGTGAATAGAAATTTATCTGCCTTGGCCGGAACAATTAATTCCTTGGTAATGGCCTTGATTCCATCAGCTAGATTCTGTAAAATCCCTATACCACTATAATTCTTCTTAAATTTCCAGGAAGGTGCCTGACCAGATAAGTCCTCGCCTAACTCACGAAGAGATCTAAAAGATAGCATTGGGCCTCTACGATCTTGAATTCTAGCAGCAACTTTTCTCTCTAGATGGATAACCAGAATCAGATTGGTCATTCCTATCATAAAAGCGATGTTGACTGCATAAAACCATGCCATTGTATCCAGCCCCCCCTCTGTTGCTAACCAATCCGCGACCCAACCTGCAGGATTACTGAAAGGAGGAAAAAGACCTTCTTGAAACTCAAAGACCGGTATGAGAACCTTTACTGTCCATTCAGCCATAATTCTACATGCATCGAATAAGGTCATTTGTCAGTCTCTCCTATACAAATATCAATACTACCCATGATTGCGGGAATATCTGCAAGCTTGTACCCTTTGAGATAGTGAGGGCAGGCTGAAATTGTGGTAAACATCGGGCTTTTGATTTTCCACCGATAGGGACGATCTGTTCCGTCACCAACCACATACATCAGAGCCTCTCCCCTAGAATCCTCTGTTCTACGGAAAGCTTCTCCCTGAGCCCGAACAGGAATAGCTGAGGCCAAGGTTGGTCCCTTGGGCATCTTTTTGAAACAATCACGAATTATCCGAATTGATTCCTTCATCTCATCTATACGAACCATATATCGGCTGAAACAATCACTATAGCCAGGCCCTGCCTCTCTTGTTTGAATAGCCCAGTCTATTTCTTCATAAATCTCATAGGGGTCATTTTTTCTCAAATCAAATTTGGTCCCACATCCTCTCATATTGGGGCCAGTTATTCCAAGATTCTGGGCCTGCGCTGCAGTGAAATTACCAACATCCTCAGTGCGCATGCGAAAAATCTTAGAATTTTCAAAAAGATCAGCATATTCATCCAGTCGTTTTTCAAATAGTTTGAAGACCCTCTCGGTTTTTTCAACAAAACCATCTGGCAGGTCCCTTTTCACCCCACCAATTCGAATATAATTGTAGAGAAGACGACTTCCACTTGGAACCTCCAGAAGGTTCAGGAACAATTCACGATCTCTCCAGAAATAAAGGGCTCCAGTGATATGTCCTAAATCAGGCATATAGGCTCCTGCCCACATTAAATGAGAAGCTAATCTCTGAAGTTCTAGCATAATCGTACGTATGTATTTTGCTCTTTCAGGTACTTCAACATTCATTAATTCTTCGACTGTAAGAACGTAGTTGTGTGTCCAAGTAGTAGAACTAGCATAACAAAGGCGATCCGTCAAAGTGGTATTCATAAAATATTTACGACGTTCGCCCATTTTCTCGACTGAACGGTGGAGATAGCCTAATTCAGGATCTGCATCAGTTATTGTTTCACCATCTACCTTGACCTTCAATGTCCAGAGACCATGGGTCATTGGATGCTGCGGGCCCATACTAATCCACATCTCAGCCATTACCACTCCTCCTCGTGTATCTCATACACGTAATCCTTCCTTAACGGATGACCAGCAAAACCTTCTGGTAACAATACACGACGCAAATCTGGATGGCCTACAAAGTAAATTCCCATCAGATCAAAAGCTTCTCTCTCATGCCAATTAGCACCACCCCATAAATCAGATATTGATTCTATGGTAGGTGTATCCCGTTCAAGAAATACATGTGCCTCCATCATTACAGACATGTCAGTGGATCCAACAGTAACGGACTTGTTTACAGATGTAAAATGATAAACCAGTTCAAATTCTGGTTGATTATCGATTGCAGTTATCAATGAACAATGTTCAAAGCCAAAGTCATCCCTCAATTTGGTAAAAAACTCTTTGGATGAATTCTTATCAATATCCAATTTGACTACATTATCCCTAATCATTGAAGCGTTGCTAACTCCCTTAAGGGCTGATAACTCTTGCATTAACTCCTTGATTTCCATACTTAACGTCTCAAGAACATGCCTGGTTCCTTTTCTCTGATCTTCTTTTGCAAAGTCAGAAAACCATGCATCAAAGCTTCAGGTCTAACCGGACATCCTGGAATATATACATCAACAGGCATGAATGTATCTGCACCTGCTACAACAGAGTAGGAATCCCAGTAGGGACCTCCTGATATTGCACATTCGCCCATTGCAATAACCCATTTGGGTTCCGGCATTTGCTCATAAAGTGTCTTCAATTTAGGGCGCAGTTTTTCACAAACAGGCCCATTGACAATTAGCACATCACACTGCCTTGGGGAAGAACGGTAAACCAGACCAAGTCGGTCTATATCATGGTCCGGTGCAGAGGCCTGACCCATCTCAATAGCGCAACACATTATACCAAAGTGAAGCGGATGAGGAGAGAATCTTTGCCCATAATTGAAGATAGGTCTAGTTACTCGATTGACGACTTCGCGCATTCCAGTGGTTTCAGCAACATTGTAAACAGCGTTATCTATCCATTCTAACAGTTGATCTGAACGAAGAGTAAGCCAATCTCCTGCAGGAGGGTCTTCCATTATTTCGTCTAAATCAGTTGTTTTAGAACCCACACCTCTTCTAAGACCAGGATTGCCACGTACTTTCTTAGAACTCATATCCAGATTACATCCTCTTTTCTAAAAGCGTACCACAGACCCAGCAAGGTCAGCAGGAGAAACAACAACATTACAACTTTAGCTGATACCTCCAAATCAAGATATACTTGAACCCACAAGACTAGAAAAACTACTACTAAATCAAAAATGACAAACAGTATAGCAAACATATAGTACTGAAAATGAAACTGAATATGAGCTTCGCCTCTAGGAACCTCTCCACACTCATAAGTTGAATTTTTGAGAGCATTGTCATTATGAGGCCGAAAGAACCTTCCGATAAAGAAGGTCAGCACAGGAAATGTGAGTGCAATAAGTGCAAAAATCCCTATAGGGATATACTCGTGTGCCAACACGAATACCCTGTTGTCAATCCCTATTAAAAGAGTTAGGTCTCATGACCAAAGATAACTAGAAATAAAATACTAAATAATAACTAGTCCCATCCTAATATAGACACCTCAAAAGGCAAACTTATGAATCAGGAATACAAAAGAATTACAACCAATGTATTGCAAGAAATGAAGGCACGTGATGAAAAGATTTCAATGCTTACTTCATATGACTACACCTTAGCTAAAATTGTAGATGATGCTGGAATTGATGTAATCCTGGTTGGAGACTCCGCATCTAATGTAGTGGCTGGCCATGAAACAACACTGCCAATTACTTTAGACAATATGATCTATCATGCATCTTCTGTTGTAAGAGCTGTAAAAAGATCACTAGTTGTCGTTGATCTTCCTTTCGGATCCTATCAGGGAGATTCCCAAAGAGCCTTAGAATCATCAATACGAATAATGAAAGAGGCAGGGGCACATGCTGTTAAATTAGAAGGAGGATCTGAGATAATTGAATCCATAGAAAGAATTCTGACAGCTGGAATTCCAGTCATGGGACATCTGGGTCTAACGCCTCAGTCAATTTACAAATTTGGAACTTATACTGTTAGAGCCAAGGAAAATGCTGAAGCAAAAAAACTAGTGGAGGATGCAAAACTTCTGGAGAAAACAGGATGTTTCTCTATAGTGTTAGAAAAAATTCCAGCAAAATTAGCCAAAAAAGTAACCAGGTCCGTAAGAATCCCAATCATAGGTATTGGGGCTGGTCCCGATGTTGATGGACAGGTACTAGTCTTACATGACATGCTGGGAATGACACATGAATTTAATCCAAGGTTCTTGCGAAGGTATCTTAATTTGTATAAGGATATTAACGACGCGGTGGAAAGCTATGTGAAAGATGTAAAGTCCGGAAATTTTCCCAATGAAGAAGAACAATACTGAGCTACTCAGTTTTGAGTATATACCCATTATATTTTAACAGTCCGCCGATAGAAAAACGTGAGACCGAAAATAATACTCAATTGTGCCGCCTCAGCAGATGGCAAGATAGCACTTTCGAATAGACAGCGACTGGAACTGTCAAATAATGAAGATTTTGAAAGGGTACATCTTCTTAGAAGTAAATATGATGCCATATTGGTAGGTATAGGAACCATTATTGAAGACAACCCCTCACTAACCGTCAATCCAAAATATAATTCCGCCAAGAATCCAATAAGGATAGTGCTGGACACTAAATGTAGGACTCCAAGAAATGCTAAAATACTTGATGGTAAAAGTAAAACAATTCTTGCCATAGGTGAAGGGATCGAACCGACCCCTATCCAAAACGCAGAAATAATAAAATGTGGAACCGACGAGGTCGATCTTCCAAGACTGCTGAAAGAACTTAACAATAAAGGAGTAAAATCTGTATTGGTAGAAGGCGGTGAGACGGTCATGTGGTCTTTCCTAAAAAATGAACTATTCGATGAATTCAATATATTTATTTCCAGTATGATAATAGGTGGGAAAATGACACCCACCATTGCTGGGGGTGATGGCACTCTAGAATTAAATGACATCCTAAGACTAAAACTAGATGATGCCCAGACATTAGGTGATGGAATCCTGCTAAAGTATTCCAAAAGCAATAATTAAAGAGAACAGCCTTCATAGTAGATTATGAGGGTAGGTGTAATGGCTTCCGGAAGAGGAAGCAACTTCCAAGCACTTATTGATGCTGCTGAGAGAGGTGAAATGCCTGATGCTGACCTCGCTCATCTCATTGTAAATAAGAAGGACGCTTATGCCATCAAAAGAGCAAAAAAACACAGAATAAACTATACTGTAATCACATCTCATGACAGGACCAGAGGAGAATTTGATCAAAGTGTCCTAAAATTATTGAAAGAACTGAATATCGAAATAGTAGTATTAGCAGGTTTTATGAGAATCCTCACACCTGAATTTATTGATACTTACAGAAATCGGATTCTGAATATCCACCCCTCATTATTACCCTCTTTTTCAGGAGCCAACGCGCACCGGGATGCAATAAAATACGGAGTCAAGGTAAGCGGATGCACAGCTCACCTAGTTGATGAAGGGATTGATTCAGGGCCCATAATAATGCAGACTTCCGTAACTTTATCAGATGGTGAAACTGAGGAAAGCCTGGCTGATAAGATTTTGAAGTATGAGCACCAGATACTACCCAAAGCATTACAATTATTGTGTTCTGGAAAAATAGTTATAAATGGACGACATATTAAAATAAAGTCCGACTAATACTTTATATACGGCACAGACTGGCCGCCAACCCAAGTGGATTACCCCTAGCGATGTCGCTGAAACAAATTAACCGGAAGAGCAATTCTGAGCTAGTAAAAGCTATTACTAATCTCAAGAATGCAGCACGAAAAAACGAAGCTCCCTTGTGGCGAAGTGTAGCTATTCGGTTGGAAGGACCTTCCCAAAGTTGGCCATCGGTGAACATAAGTAAACTTGAATACAATGCAGATAAGAATTCTAAAGTAGTTGTCCCAGGAAAATTACTAGGAGCCGGTACAATAACAAAGAAAGTGACGGTTACGGCCTATAGTTTCACTCAATCGGCCGTAAAAAAAATAGAAGCTGCAGGCGGAAAGTGCTTATCGTATAATGATTTTATAAAATCGAATCCAAAGGGAACAAATGTAATGGTGATTGGCTGATGAGAATTATAGATGCTAGTGATTGTATAGTCGGTAGATTAGCAAGTTCTGTAGCCAAAGGACTATTGAATGGCGATCAGATCCATGTAATCAATGCTGAAATGGCTGTATTTTCAGGTACGAAAGAGATGGTCTTTGGAGAGTACATCGGAAAAAGAAAGCTTAATCATCCAAGAAAAGGACCCTATTATCCAAGGATGCCCCACCTAATGCTGAAGAGGGCTGTCAGAGGAATGATACCCTACCAGAAACCGAGAGGAAGAGAGGCTTTCAAAAGGCTGAAAGTAGATGTTGGTAAACCTGCGTCTGTAGGAGATGAAAAAGTCGAGATGGTCGATGGGGCAAAAATGAACAATTACTCGAAATATGTCACTTTAGGTGAAGTATCAAAAGTATTGGGGGCGAAATTTTAATGGCTAAAGTGATTCATACCAGTGGGAAGAGAAAAACCGCGATAGCTAGAGCTACTGTACGTTCTGGTAAGGGCCGTATAAGAATAAACAAAAAACCTGTTGAATTCTATCAGCCTGAATTAGCCAGACTGAAAATACAGGAGCCTCTGGAATTGGCTGGTAAGCAGACCAATAGGATTGACATAAATATTGATGTTTATGGAGGTGGAGTCATGGGCCAGGCTGAAGCCACAAGGACTGCAATAGCCAGAGGCATTATAGAGTGGTTCAAGGATGATGATTTACAAAAACTGTTCCAGAATTATGACCGTGCCCTTCTGGTCAATGACACAAGGCGTAAAGAACCCAAACATCCTATGGGTAGAGGTGCGCGTAAAAAGAGGCAAAAATCATACAGGTGAAAACAAATGCTAGTACCAGTTAGATGTTTTAGTTGTAACAAGGTTATAGGCGGCTCTTACGAAGAGTTTATTGAAAGGAAAGATAATGGAGAAGATCCTGCTGAAGTTATGAATGACTTAGGGATAAAACGATATTGCTGCAGAAAGATTTTTGTTTCTCATCTAGACTTAATAGATGAACTCTTACCCTACGACTGATTTTTTAAGAAAGGTTACTGTAACCACACTATAGGGCCCGTGGGGTAGCTTGGCATCCTTGTACCTTGGGGTGGTATAGACTCCAGTTCAAATCTGGGCGGGCCCACCAATTCCTAAAACCAAAGCTCCAATAATACCAGAATCACTACCTAAACCAGGCTCAACAATTAATTCAGATGGTGAAGCTAAAGGCGTATAATCATTCCACATTTCACCAACTTTAGAGCGAATCATTGAAAACAAATGCTTCTGTTTCATTACACCTCCGCCCAATATGACTCTGTCTGGTGAATGATTAGCTATTATGGACACTATTCCACTAGCTAACAGTTCGGCTTCTTTTTCCCATGCCTGATGTGATTCAGGAAGTTCCAAGGGTGAAACACCCCATCTTGCTTCTATTGAAGGGCCGCTTGCAAGGCCTTCCCAGCAATCTCCGTGAATTCTACAAACTCCCTCAAAATTATCTGGATTTGGGACCTGTATATGACCCATTTCCAAATGGAAATTACCAGTATATGACTTTCCATCTACTAACACACCTCCTCCGATTCCAGTACCAATTGTGATGTAAATTAAGGCCTGACAAGACCGTCCAGCCCCATAGTTATACTCCCCAATGGCTGCAGCATTAACATCAGTATCAATATTGATTTTTGCTTTGGAATTGCTCGAGAACTCTTTAAAGAGATTTATTCCTTTCCAACCTTTCTTACTTTCAGATATCAACAAACCATAATTCTTTGATTCGGAATCCAGAATGACTGGACCAAAGGTCCCAATACCTATCCTATTCAGTTCATAACCACTAAAAAAATCAAAAATACCCTGAAGTGTCTTTTGTGGATTCCCAGTAGGGATTACTGCCCGATAGAGTATATCAATTGGACTTTTAGCGACAGCCAGAACGCACTTTGTACCACCTAACTCGACACCTCCAATCAATAAAGTCATAATTTGACCCTTTTCTTCTTGGGACCACCTTTCTTGTAACGACTAAAATTCTTCTTTGCCTTTTTGTCTCCCTTAGTCACCCTTTTCTTTTTGGGATGTGAATCATCCTCTGTCATAAATTACCAGAATCGGATACATATAAATGGTGCGGGGGGAGGGATTTGAACCCACGTACCACTAAGGACTGGGACCTAAACCCAGCGCAATTGGCCTGGCTATGCGACCCCCGCTACAAACACCTCTGAACCGCACATTTAATAATAGAATTGGTCATGCGGCATAATGTTCAAAGATATCAAAAAGAAAGCTGAAGAAAAGGCATCGGAAGTTAAAGACGTGACCACCAGTGTTGGCAGCAAGGTAGCTGACCAGGCTAAAAACATAGGAGAAAGTGCCTCTGATCTAGCTACAGGTGCTGTAAAAACAGCTTCGGATGCGGCGTCCTCAGCTGGTAAAATGGCCAAAGGAGCGATTGATTCAGTTGTTATATCTCTAGCCACAAAGATAGTTGTACGTTCGATGAAAAAGGTGGGAAAGAAAGGTTCCTCTTATATCAGCGATGACTCGAAATATGGGATGTTTGTGGATCGAACTTGGGAAATTTTACCATTGCCTGTAAGATTGGTTGGTAGAGATTCATTGGGGTATGATACTGCTATGTTCACCTTGAGAAATACAGTGTTCGGCAAGGATGATAATGAACCTAAAATCGACAAAAAAGATGAAGGCATCATCAAAAAGACCATAAAAGGAATGTTCCGATAAGACGTTAAATGTCTGTAATATCTTGTAAAGCACTGTCAAAAAGGTACGATGATGTGCTGGCACTCAATGGTGTCGATCTCAATGTTGAAAAAGGTGAATTTTTTGGACTTCTAGGACCTAATGGAGCTGGAAAGACCACCTTACTGAAGATACTGACTGGACAAATAAGAGCAACAGAAGGAAACGCAGAAGTTTTGGGACTAAATGTCGAAAAAGACATACTGGGTGTAAAGAGAAAGATAGGGATTGTACCGGAGCAAGAATCACCACCCAGTTTTCTAACACCCAGGGAAGTATTGGAAATGGTAGTAGCCATTAGAGAAATTGAGAATCCGGACATAGAGTGGTGGATAGAATTCTTTGAAATGGAACCCCTAGAAGGACGGGTTTGCCGTAATCTATCTAGAGGACAGCGCCAAAAAGTGATGCTGGCGGCGGCATTTATTTCCCAGACCGAGCTTCTTTTCTTGGATGAACCATTCATAAATCTGGACCCCATTGTACAGACAAAAGTCAGAGACTGGTTGGTAGGCTTTGTAAAAGAGGGAGGAACTGTATTTCTCAATACGCACTTGCTTGAGAGTGCACAAAGACTCTGTGATCGGGCAGCTATAATTCATGAGGGAAAGATACAATCCCTTATCTCATTAGAAAAATTAGACCAACAAAAAATGAATCTGGAAGAATTGTTTCATGAAATAGTACTATGAACACGTTAATAATCCACAAAATGCTACTGGAAGAAATAAGATTGAACACCAGTTTCGCTAGCGGTAAAGGATTCTATTCTTTTCCCGTTTTAGTTGTTCTAGCCGGACTTCTTGCAGTCCTCTTCTCGGATGAGATAATCAAGGATATGGGATATGCAGCCTTCCTTGAGTCGTGCCACATTTCTATTCTATTTTATGGCGTCTTTACAGGTTTCTTGGCCTTTTTTGGCAATGATTTCCTAGAGCGAATCTTTGGATATCTAGGCTTGATTATTGGCCTGCCTTCTACACAACCAGTAAGTCAAAGGAGGATGACACTGTTATATTTTATTAAAGAAATAATATTTTATTCGATCTTCACTTTATTACCTGCATTAATTGGAGCTTTGATAGGTGCATATTCAAATGGCCTGGATTTGACAAGTGTAACAATATTTGGATTATCGCTCTTTTTTTCTTTTACTACTGGCCTATCTTTCGCTTATCTTACTTCTAGTCTGTACCGTATCTCTTTGCCCATAGCTGTCTCAGGAGGTCTTCTTTCAATTCTGACATACGGATTTATGTTCAGAAATTTCCAGATAACGCCTGGATTAGACTGGTACCTGAATGGAAGCATTGAAATGCTATTCGTTACAATTATTATTCCTATACTTATGTCAGTTATAGCTACAATTTTTGTTCAGGAGGGCTATGAACCAAAAGTTATGCAGAAAATTGGATACAAAGAGCGACTTGCCGAATATACAAAAAAATTCGAGTGGACAAAATGGATGTCAACACCTGTGATCGTGTCCAAGGAAAGAATCGATCTACAGAGAAGCCAGACCGGAACCAAAATGTTTTTTTCTTTTGCATTTCCATTAGGCATTTTGACATTCATGAACTGGTTTATCGATAGGGGGCTTCCAGTTCAAATCGACTTCAACACAATTTTCTATGGAGTCATGATTGGATTTTTCGGAACTATGCTTTATTCATGGCTGAATACCATTGATAATCCTAATTTCTACTCAACATTGCCGGTAACTGTTTCAGATGTTATACGAGCTCGACTGGTTTTGTTTTTAACAATTACCTGGTGGATTCCTCTCTTGTTTATGACCCTAATCGCCTACATGAGTTCCGAAATGAATCTACTCCCGATGGGAATAGTGGTCATGATAGCAGTTGGAATATATATTGTGAATTATACTGCATGGACTACAGGACTAAGAACCAATTCCGCTCTGTTTGACGCAATTATATTCATCAAATTTTTCTTAGTATCTGTTCCACCCATGATTGCGATGACGATTCTGAGCCTAACCATAAATCACAAACCCTCAGTGATATTGATAGCATTGGCCACAATATGTGGGTTTTTGTCTTTGATGAGTATTTTCTTCTATAATAAAATTGAGACTAAATGGAAAACCGAAGCGTTTGATTAACGGCTAGTATCAATCATCTTGCGGTGATCACCAGAAGGGATGACCTGCAAAGGACCTCCAAATTTCTGATCCACATAATTTTCATTTAAACGAGATAAAGAGATTGCTAGGGCCGATACTTCAGAATGAGGCTGATTTCCTATTGATATATTGTAATCTGCATATTCAAAAGTCCAAGGAGGCACCTTTTCAGCCCCAACAATAAATAATATTGGAGATTGCTCTTTCCTCAATTTATCCTCAAAGTCCTCAAGAGGAAGACCGAACATAGTCAAATGAACGATCTGGCCTTCCCAGTTTTTAGCAAATTTTCTGGGATTGGAAAGTGGTTCGATCTCGAAATTCCCACCAAATTTTGCGACAACCTCATCGATAGTCGTGACTACCCTACTGTCTGGTTTGGATAAATACATCCTAGAAGCTCCAAAGGCCCTGGAAGTTAGGGCTACATGTGTTGTAATCCTTTTATCACGTTCAGGCCGGTGGCCAATTCTTAATACATGAAATTGACTCATTTAGAAAATCTTATTCGTCAGTGGCCAAGGGGTTTTCTTCGACCCGCTCGCGGATACTATCATGCACTAAAAGACCGATAAAAGACAAAATGATACCTGATAGGATATATTGAACATTATTAGCATCGAAGTTATTCTGTACAAATAGATCATTAACTATCTCTATTATACCTGCAGTAATCAATCCCATACTGGCTACCGTAAAGATGAATCTTACTATGTTTATGTTGAAAACACCATCTCGCAGATAACCATCAACAGTTCGTGAAACTTCAATAACAACCACTGCACCCAGAAGAAGAAGAAGAACTCCATCTAGAGACAAAAATGCCAGTACCATAGCCAGAGGCCCCTCTGCTGAGACTTCCTGCATCTGGTCCAATCCTCTAGTAATTCCTACTATCATCAGTAAGGCTGCAATTAGCCAAGCATAAGAATAGAAAGAAACACGCTCACTTGTAACGGTTAGAAGTTCGGTATAGAAACTCCTGAAACCTTCCTCCCAGCCAGCTACTTTCACCAACATATATCCACCTAAAACAACCCATATAGCGCCTGAAGCAATATCCGAAAGACCAAACCAGGTCAGTAATCCGTAAACAAACGCGACCAGAGCTATTGGAAAGATGAATTGCCTCTGAATTTTTGGATCCTCCATCTTATGAACAATTGTATACAAGGTATCCTCTATTGGTCTAGATTGTTGTACTACAACCTTCTTGGTTGAATCTATGCGTAGACGTGAGCGGATTATCGGTTCCAATTCAAGATCCTCAGCCCCATCACTTACCAATATAGCATTGGTTGCCTTAGTTTTAGCGATAACTTGGTCTAAGATGTTGGCTATCTTCATATCCGACTTTGTTCCTACCCTAACATCACCACAAATAGTTACTACTTCAACTGCCTTATCATCCTTCAACAATTGGTCGTAGGTTTGAATCGCTGCTAACATAGTGTTGGTATCGCTTTCTTCGGGATCTGCCAAACCAAGTTCCAATGCTGCTTTTACATTGGCTGCCCTACCAATAACTGGACTTCTGATTCCAGTCTTTCGACCCAAATCGTTGTCCCGGTCTATAGCAATAATCAGCAATCCCATAGAATAGACTCACTTATCGAGTATTTAATTGTTACTTTCGCACTATTCTTTAAATATTAGCATTTATGACGCCAAATCTACCTCTAAGGTGATATATGGCTGAGTTCAAAACCGTAATAGCAGATCCTAAAGGCAAAATGGCTTATCAAAAGGTTCTTTCGGAAGAAAAATCTAATGCTCTAGTGGGCAAAGGTATTGGGGAAGAAATCGATGGAATATTTCTTGATTTACCTGGTTATCGTTTAAAAATCACAGGTGGATCTGATGAATCTGGAGTTCCTATGAGGGGAGATATTAGTGGAAATCAGAGAAGAAGATTGCTCATGACTGACTCGGTTGGTTTTACACCCGTCAAGGACGGACAACGTAAACGTAAACTAATTAGAGGAAAGAACCTAAGCGGAGATATATCACAAATAAATCTGAAAGTAATTGAATACGGGCCAAAATCCATAGAGGAGTTGTTGAAAGCAGAGGTGGCTTAGCCTTGACAGCGGTTTCCCAACCCGAAATAAATATCGGAATGGTAGGCCATGTAGACCATGGAAAGACCACCTTGACTCAGGCTTTGACTGGAAAGTGGACGGACCAGCACAGCGAGGAAATGAAAAGAGGAATATCGATAAAACTAGGTTATGCAGACGCAGATTTTTATCGGGTTACAATGAAGAAAGGTGGAAAACATTATACTTCAGAACCAGATAAAAAAGAATACAAGGGAGGAAAATTAGAGCATCTTAGAACGGTCAGCTTCGTAGATGCACCTGGTCACGAGACCCTTATGGCCAAAATGTTGAGTGGAGCTGCAATAATGGATGCTGCGATATTGATAATCGCTGCTAATGAGAAATGTCCACAACCACAGACTAGGGAACATCTTTCGGCCCTTGAGGTAATGGGTTTTAACAACATCATTATTGTCCAGAATAAAATTGACGTTTGCTCTAAAGAAAGTGCAATGGAATCCTATGAGGAAATTAAAAAATTCTTGAAAGGAACGCAGCTAGAAGATGCACCCATTATTCCCGTATCTGCCCATCATAATAGAAACATAGATTTACTTATACAGGCCATAGAAGAATTATTCCCTACCCCGAAAAAAGATCTTAATAACGATTTTCAGATGAATATTGCCCGATCATTTGACATAAATAAACCCGGCACAGTTCCGAAGAATATCAAAGGAGGGGTGTTAGGTGGTACCATTAGTAGCGGACTAGTTAAAATTGGGGATAAATTAGAAATCAGGCCAGGCAGAACTACAAAAAAAGGACTAAAACCAATAAGCGCTGAAGTTGTGAGTCTACATAGTGGGATCTCAAGGCAGAATCTGGGTCCCGGTGGACTGGTGGCAATAGGTACTAGTCTGGACCCTGCCATGACAAAATCAGACTCCCTATTAGGAAACGTAATTGGAAAACCAGGCAGCCTGCCACCAGTCTGGGACCGCTTAAAAGTCGAAACGACCTTGCTTGATAGAGTGGTAGGTACAAAGAATATTCAAGATGTCGAAGAATTAAAAACCAAAGAACCACTGGTAATCACAGTAGGTACGAGTACTACAGTTGGTGTTCCTGTCACTGTCAAGGACAATATTGTAGACATAAAACTTTCAATTCCTGTTTGCGCACCTGTAGGACAGCGAATTGCCTTAAGTCGGCAGGTGGATGGAAAATGGCACTTGATAGGATATGGAATTATTAATTGATGAAGACTGTTTTAGTTGATACCAATCTCATATTATGGACTTTTAGTGGAGGGGCTGATTTTAGGAATGCTATCGCAGAAGTTGCACCAGGTTACGATGTAGCTGTACCCAGCTGCGTTATCACTGAACTTGAGAAGTTAGGGACTAAACAAGCCAAGACAGCCCTGGAGTATTGTAAAACACTGGATGTTATTGATATTGGGAAAGGATATGCTGACAAAATGCTCATATCTGCCTCTGCAAGTGGCTATGTTATAGCAACCAATGACAAGGGTTTGCTTGAAGAACTAGAAAAGAGATCCCTCAATGCCTTAAGGATAAGAGGAAAGACTCGGCTCATCCCAACGGAAAGTGAATTAATTTGAAAAAAAATAAAACACCTGAGTTGCCAACTATTGAGCTTACAACACCCGAACTCCAAAGAAAGAGAGAATTGATGTCCAAAGAAGTCCAACAGATAATAATTAGCGAATCTAGAGACTTAACAGATTTGATTGATGCCTATGCTAAATCCAGTTTCCAGGCCAGGAATCTAGGCCTGGCTTCACATTTATATTACAAACAATCCCTCTCCCCAACTGGGATTATATGGTCACTGGCTGGGAGTTTATTTGGAGCGGGGCTCAGACAGATAACCATTGATGCCATTCGAAATAATTTAGTTGACGTTTTGGTCTGTACGGGAGCCTTGTTCGAGCAGGATATGCTGGAAGCCTTAGGACACAAACATTATGTTTGTGGTCCAGAGCAAGATGATCTGGAATTACAATCATTGGGAATAGATCGTGTATATGATCACCTGCTGGATGAAATGGGGCTTAGACAGGTAGATCTAACATTCAAGAAGATCGCTGCTGAGATGCCTGAAGGTCACTATTCTAGCAGGGAATTCATGGAATTTGCTGGCAGATGGATATCAAATACGCAAGGAGTAACAGATAGTGTGATGCAAGCGGCATACGAGAGGAAAGTCCCAATCTTTATTCCTGCCATCAATGATTCTTCAATAGGAATTGGATTGGCCATGCACCAAAATGAAGAACACAACACGATGAGTATAGACTCAATCAAAGACCTTAGAGAATTGGCATACCTCAAAAGTAAATGTGGAGATACAGGAATTATTGTCGTTGGGGGTGGAGTTCCAAAAAATTATTCACAGGATGCTGTAGTGGCGGCTGAAATGTTAGGTTATGAGGTTGATAAACACAAATTTGGAATACAGATAAGTACGGCTGATGTAAGAGATGGGGGCTTGTCTGGTTCTACTCTTAAAGAGGCGATTTCATGGGGCAAAAACGACAAGGAGATAGAGGAAGTGATGGTTTGGGGTGAGGCCACGGTATACTTTCCATTATTAGTTGGATACGTACGCCAGAAATTAAGGGACAAAAGAAGAAAAGGCAGGCAATTCACTAATATCTTCAAATCTAAATAATATAAATACGATGATGATAGAAAGAGTATAGATATGAAAAAAGGATATAGGCAGCAATTGCCCGATAGGGACCCTCAAGAAACAGAGGAATGGATAGACTCTATTGCATCTGTCATAGACATAAAAGGAAAGGAAAGAGCTCGCTACTTGCTTCAAACCTTGATTAGAGAAGCCAGAGACCGGGACATAGCAATTCCCCTTCTGACAAATAGTCCCTATGTCAATACCATACCACCTGAATCTGAACCGGATTATCCTGGTGATGAGGTTGTTGAAAGAAAAATCAGACGAATTATAAGATGGAATGCTGCAATGATGGTTTCCAAAGCCAATCAGAATTTTTCAGGAATTGGAGGTCACATCTCAACTTATGCCTCGGCAGCAAGCCTCTATGAAGTAGGTTTTCATCATTTCTTCAAAGGAAAGGATAAAGGAATTGGAGATTTCATATATTTCCAGGGGCATGCATCCCCTGGAATATACTCAAGGGCATACCTAGAAGGCAGATTGACTGAGGACCAACTGGATCATTTCAGGAGAGAGGCCTTTGGAAAAGGTCTTTCCAGTTATCCTCACCCTAGATTAATGCCTGATTTCTGGGAATTCCCAACCGTCTCAATGGGACTGGGACCTACTAACGCAATTTATCACGCTAGATTTCTAAGATATCTTAGAGAAAGAGAAATAATAGACACCTCGGAAAGTAGAGTCTGGGCATTCGTAGGGGATGGAGAATGTGATGAACCTGAAACACTACACGCATTACACCTGGCCCATAGAGAAAAACTTGATAATCTGACGTTTGTAATTAATTGTAATTTACAAAGATTGGACGGCCCTGTAAGAGGAAATGGAAAGATTATTCAAGAACTGGAGGCTATTTTCAGAGGCTCGGGATGGAATGTTATCAAAGTGTTGTGGGGCCGGGATTGGGACCCCTTATTACAAAAAGATGAGATGGGGCATCTTCTACGGAAAATGGAAAATACGGTTGATGGAGATTACCAAACTTTGGCAGCTTCCTCAGGTGATTATATCCGCGAAAAGTTTTTCGGGCCTGAACCTGAGCTAACAAAATTAGTAGAGGATCTGGATAACGAGGGACTGACTAAATTGAGAAGGGGGGGGCACGACTCACAAAAACTTTATGCAGCTTATAAGGAGGCGGTAAACCACACCGGTCAACCAACTGTAATTCTTGCTAAAACGGTCAAAGGATGGGCACTTGGTAAAGGATTCCAAGCTAGAAATGTGACTCATCAGAAAAAGAATTTGGAGAAGTCTGACTGGCAATACTTCAGAGATTTACTCGAGATACCATTTACAGATTCAGAATTAGATGATATGCCTTACTACAAGCCAGCGGCAGATAGCGAAGAAATCCGATATTTGATGGAACACAGAAAGGAACTTGAAGGATCCATCCCCAAGAGAAAGGCAACCTATAGTGGATTTCATATGCCCAACAAAGAAGCCTTCACTGAATTTGACAAAGGGACACCAGAAGGTCAAGAAGTTTCAACGACTATGGCCCTTGTGCGTCTGCTTCGCAATCTCATTAAAGATGAAAAAATAGGAAACTTGATTGTCCCAATTGTTCCTGATGAAGCTAGGACCTTTGGAATGGAAGCCCTCTTTACAGAATTCAAGATCTACAATGCTCAAGGTCAGATATACACTCCCGTAGATTCAGAACTCCTTCTGAGTTACAAGGAATCTGAGAGTGGCCAGATATTGGAAGAGGGAATATCGGAGGCTGGAGCGATGAGCAGTTTTATAGCGGCAGGAACTGCATATGCCAATGTTGGAAAGCCAACAATTCCATTCTATATCTATTATTCAATGTTCGGATTTCAGAGAGTTGGAGATCAAATCTGGTGCGCTGCGGACTCAAGGGCAAGAGGTTTCTTGCTGGGGGCAACGGCGGGCAGGACAACTCTGAACGGAGAAGGACTGCAACATCAGGATGGACACAGCCTACTGGTCTCAACGACCGTGCCGAACTGCATAGCCTATGACCCTGCCTTCGCGTACGAGTTAGGAGTTATAGTCAAAGAAGGATTGCGCAGAATGTATGAGAATAACGAGGACCTTTTTTACTATATAACCCTGTACAACGAGAATTATCCAATGCCCTCTATACCTAAAAATTGTGAAAAAGGGATTTTCAGGGGCATATACAAATTCAAGAGTATTAAAGGTGCAAATATTAGGTTAGTAGGAAGTGGGTCCATAATGCAACAGATACTGAAAGCCAGTAAAATACTGGAAGGCTTTGGTCTCAAGAGTGAAATCTGGAGCGCGACCAGTTTTGGAAGCCTAAGAAGGAACGCATTGAGCTGTGAAAGATGGAATCTACTGAATCCCATGAAAAAGCCAAAAGTACCATACGTGACTACAGTTTTAGGAAAGAATGAAATGATTACAGTAGTTGCAACAGATCACATGAAAGCAGTTCCAGATATGATCGAACAGTGGGTGCCTGGAAAGTATGTGAGTTTGGGAACTGATGGATTTGGAAGAAGTGATACAAGAGAGAATCTGAGAAAATTCTTCGAGATGAATGCTGAACACATAGCTGCAGCGGCCATAAGCACCTTACTTAGTGAAGGTAAAATATCCCAAGTGAAAGCCGACAAGGCGTTGAAAACGCTTGATATCAATCCAGACGCAAAAGACCCTTCGAGAGACTGAGGTTACATCATCCCGGGAGGCATACCACCCATACCGTCACCACCATCAGGCGCTGGGCCTTCTGGCTGTTTCGAAGCAATAACGTCATCGATTCTGAGAATCATAGTTGCTACATCAGTTGCACTGCTCAATGCCTGTGTCTTGACTCGCAACGGTTCAACGACATTGCGCGACCTCATATTGACGACCTTGCCTGTAAATGCATCTAAACCAGCATGCTGATTCCTGCCTTTCTTAGTATGTGCCTTACGTAGACCCATCAAGGTGTCAATCACGTCAAGACCCGCATTCTCAGCCAGAGTGATTGGAACTACTTCCATCGCTTTGGCAAAGGCCTCGATAGCCATTTGTTCACGTCCTCCGACCCTAGGGGCATACTTTCTCAGTTTTAGTGCCAACTCAATCTCCGTTGCTCCTCCCCCGGTAACTATCTTACCATCCTGGAAAACAAGGGAAACTACGCCGATGGCATCAGCTAGGTTACGATCAATCTCATCCACTACATGCTCACTTCCCCCACGTACTAAGATGGAAACAGCCTTGGGATTCTTACAACCCGTGACAAAAGTCATCTCATCATCACCTATTTTCCTGACTTCAACTACTCCTGCAAATCCCAGATCCTGTTTACTCAATCCTTCAATATTGGAAATCACTCTTCCACCAGTTGCCTTGGCCAGGGCCTCGATATCTGACTTCTTGGCTCTGCGAATTGCCATTATATCATGCTTGGCCAAGTAGTGTTGAGCTAAATCATCAATACCCTTCTGACAAATCAGGACCTTTGCGCCAGATTTATGTACCTGATTAACCATTTTCTTGATAGACGACTCTTCCTGATCCAAGAATGCCTGAATCTGGGAAGGATCATTAATCTGGATTTTGGATTCGATTTCGGTCTTTTTAATCTCAAATGGGGCATCGACTAAAGCCACCTTGGCATTTGAAATACTCTTAGGCATCCCGCTATGCACTGGCTCTTTATCAATTATAATTCCAGAAACCAGTTCCGTATCTGATATAGAACCGCCCTGTTTCTTCTGAATTTTAATATTATCACGGTCAACCACTGTCGTCTTGCCTCGGCCTTCGGCAACTGACCTGACTGATTTCACAGTCAACTCAGCTAGAAAGTCTGCATGAGCCTCCGATGATTTACCGGTCATTGATGTTATGGCGATCGCCTTCAATACAGTTGTATCACTACGTCGAACGTGTTTTGCTATCTTTTCAAGGATACTGGCCGACTCCTTGGCGGCTCTACGATAACCATTGGATATTGCAGTTGCATGTACTCCCTGTTCGAGTAGTTCCTCTGCATTCTTTAGTAGTTCGCCTGCTAGGATTACAGCTGTAGTAGTTCCATCACCACATTCTGAATCCTGGGTCTTGGCCACTTCAACAACCATTTTAGCGGCAGGATGCTCAACTTCAATTTCCTTCAGAATAGTTACTCCATCATTCGTGATCACAACATCCCCCATAGAATCGACAAGCATCTTATCCATGCCCTTAGGACCTAGGGTTGATCTTACAGCTTCAGCGATAGCCTTGGCAGCCAAAATATTGCCTTGTGTGGCCCTACGACCACTATCACGTTTTGTTCCTTCTTTCAATATTACAACCGGTGTATTTCCTGGTATCATATTACATCACAGGATAACAAGCTTTGAAGCCTTTATATAAAAATGCTTACGAAATGCTCAAAAATACAAGAGAAAGTATGACAGTTAGGGCTATTGAACAGAAATTTACACCACCATTACCCAAAATACCCCTACTTTCTAGGGTTGCACCCAACAAAGAATCAATATTACTGCCAAAAAAACCAAAGAATGCAGAAATGTATAGATAATTTATCTCAAAAGGCAATGAAAGGGAATGGTCTGACTCTATTATTAGCACAAAAGCTGCAAAAGATAGCATAGACATCGAAACTGATGACAACAGTGAAGCAATGGTTCCCTCTATAGAAACTCCACCATCTGTGCCGGGTTCGACAGTCTCCCAGGGCCTGATTATCATTACAGGTTTTGGAGAAAGTACCCCTATCTCACTAGCCATTGTATCTGCACTTGCTGCCGCGATAGATGTCGTAAAGGCGACCAAAGCCTGTTCGGGTTGTAGCAAGCCTAGACTATATCCTAAAGCCACAACAGGTGGTATAATACCATTTGAAACAACATTAGAACCGCCTCTGGTACCTGCATCACTTTCCTCAACACCCAGTGCCATCTTGTGAACAATAGCAAATCTGGTAGCTAGGAAAGAACTGCCAACAAATATCAGAAGAAGTAATAACCAGCTCCAATGACCGAGAGTACCTGATATAAAACAAATCAAGAATGCTAAAGCCGAACCTCCCTGATCCAGCACTTTTTTGTAAAAAGCGATTCCAGATATGAGGAGACTGGTAAGAGCAACTAGAACAATCGTCATAGAATCTGGTACTACTATCTGATCTATCACGAAATTGCCCTCACTGCATCATCAAAGTAACTTCTGAATTCGCTCTTAATCTTTTCCAGACCTGGTTTGTCCATTGCTTCGACAAACATCCTCATCACAGGCTGGGTGTTTGATGGCCGTAATAGAACCCAACCTCCATCTAACCAGATCTTAACACCATCTATTGTCTCCACCTTGTAACCCTTGCTGGAAAAGAAATCTGTCAAATATTCATTGACTTTGAACTTAAGGGCATCCGGACAAGAAAATTTCATCTCCTCATAAGGATAAGATGGAATATCCCTTGAAAGCTGGGATAGATTTGATCCTGTTTTGTGAAGATATTCAGCGAGCTTAAGACTGAATATTATTGGATCATCAAATATGAAATCCGTCAATCCGGGTGCAAAAAAGTGCGCAGATATCTCCAGTGCCAAGGCTGCATTATGCTTTTTGAGTTCCTCACAAACAAACACATCCCCGACCCTTATCCATATCAATTTTCCACCTATCTTCGGAATCTCATCTTCCAGAATCATTGAACAGGGAACACCGGCCAGAACTTTATTTGACTCTGGAGTTATCAGACTCTTAGCAACTATAATACCAATCTTCTCAGGAGTCACTGGAAGGCCTACATCATCAATGAAAACACACCTGTCGGCATCACCATCGTAAGCCACACTGAAATCGAATTTTTCATTCTTAGCCAAACCGATAAGTTCGCTAAGATTCTTGGGTGCTGGTTCAGAAGGCCGATTAGGAAAGCGACCATCAGGTTCATTGTTTATGCATGAAGTCTCCACGCCAAATTTCTGAAATATCTCATCGATAATCAAACTACCCACGCCATTACCAGGGTCTAGTGCAATCCGCATTCCCTCTAGATTACCTACCTTTGACTTTACAAAATCAGTATAATCCTTCAATGCCTCTTCTGTAGATAATATATTGACGTTGCCCGTTTCTGAATGATCCTCGGCCGGTTCCTCAAAAAACATTCTTTTGATCTCAATGTTACCTTCAGTATATCCAGCACCATCAGGATGTCTGAAACGAATGCCATTGTACTCTGCTGGATTATGGCTTGCCGTAATGTACACTCCAGCAAGGTATGGTTTATCCCCAAGACTGGCTTTCCAGGTACAGAAATTTGCCACAGGAATAGGAACCATACCTATAACATCGACATCAAAACCCGCTCTGGAAATTCCTCTGGAAACTGCTGCCTGCAATTCAGGTGAACTTATACGGGCGTCACAACCAATGGAAACAGTTCCATGACTATTAGACTTACGTAAATAATTACCAAAAACCAACCCAACCTGCTCTCCTATTTCTGCATCGAGCTCGGTTCCGTAGACTCCTCGAATATCATATGCCCTGAAGATATCTTGGGAAGCATCCATGCAACGCTATTTGGGGGTCTTTAAAAGAAATGTTCTTAATGGCTGGTGTGTATCAATTTCCATGGTATTAACCGAATCTACGATGGTAAAATTAGGAAGTCCGGCCCATGGTTTCAGTTTACCTGACACGAATGGTAAGAACGTGAGTCTGAGTGATTTTGACTCTGATGCATTGGTGGTTATCTTCACTTGTAATCATTGTCCATATGCAAAAGCAGTCGAAGATCGTTTGATCGTCCTAGGAAATGATTATCAGAATCAAACCGATTTTGTATTGATTAGCTCAAATGAAATAGAGAATTTTCCGGATGATTCCCCAGAAAAATTGGCTGAGAGACATCGGGCGAAATCATATCCCTTTCCATACTTGTTCGATGAATCTCAGGAAGTAGCAAAGGCATACAGTGCAGTATGTACACCTGATATTTTTCTGTACAATAAGGATAGAAAGTTGAAATACAGAGGAAGACTGGATGATAACTGGAAAGAACCTGATAATGTAACACGTGAAGAATTAAGGATGGCCATTGATGCAGTTCTAAGTGGTAACGAGATAGATTTTGACCAAGTCGCCTCGATGGGTTGTAATATCAAGTGGAAATAGGCTCAGGCTTCCTCATCCGGTTTTCTTCTACTCTAAGCTACAAAGCTAGGGGTAGTCAGCGAAAGCCACCATAACGCTATGATTCCAGTCAAGATTAAGGCCAAGAAGAAAAGCAAAACTGCCCACCACGGAAGTTGCTTAATTATTGCACCTGTAAGATTCATACACCCCCCTGACACCTTTGTTTAATTTAATACTGTGGTTGTTTTGTTCTTTGGTGGGTCTACTATAGATCCTATAACAGCTTAGGACTGTTTACTCTCTTCTTCATCCTCGTCATCAAAATAGGACTGGACTCTCTCAATTTCCTTCTCAACCCTGACATTGAGCTTCAGGACCACCATTGCCAGACCCATAACCAGGGCAGTAACAGCCACTGCTGTAATGTACATCCCCTTCAGAGTGCCATCATCATTATCTGGCATCAAATATGCCACTGTAGCATTAATCGTGTCCTTCCAAGCCAATGCCACTACTAGACCAAAGGCAGTCATTATCGAGGAAATAATAATTCCCCGCATATTCAATTTCTCAAAGTCTTCTTGGTTTATACCCATTATTTTTCCTCCGGATTATTCCTCTCTTCAAGTTTAAGGCTGTATACTGAGAATATGTAGAGGTCGGAATTTAATCTTAGCCGTTCCACACAAGGGCCACACATAGGTTGAACAAAACCCTGATTCTCCTCGTGTTTATGCCTCAGATCGGCCTGATAACAGTGTGAAACCAGAAACTCAGCCTCCGCTGGCTCGTTCAGCCTAGTTGGAGTCAGCCCATGAACATCAATACACATACGACAGTACACGTTACACCTATTTTGTATCCCATGTAATCCCTATTATAATTTTGCTACTAAATTTTATA
>Ga0187833_10000175_pt1 | contig 72072 bp, 60 predicted proteins | sample ETNtaG_37_FD_167968 | JGI IMG/M metagenome (GOLD analysis project Ga0187833, IMG submission 167968) | Marine microbial and viral communities from oxygen minimum zone, Eastern Pacific Ocean - ETNP2014_SV_400_PacBio MetaG (Illumina Assembly) | ecosystem: Environmental > Aquatic > Marine > Hypoxic... | reverse complement strand
AAAAAATTGAACTATTATTCAAGATATTGTCATACAATATTGAAAGAGCAATAAGGATTGCTTCGCAACTTATAGAATTCCATTTGGGAATTCTACAGAGCCCAAAAAACTTAATCTTCTTTTTGACAGGAATTTATCAACCAAAGTTCCTTTACTTTTTCTTAATAGTGGGATTATTATATTCATTAATCAAATATAAGAAACCAACAATACTCTTAATATTGATTTATATTATAACAATTCTTTTTTATAGCAGTTTTCATTATGTATGGGATAGATACTATCTGTTAAATTTAGTTAGTATAATTTTAATTGAAAGTGTAGGAATCCTCATAACCGTCAACTTAATCTCAAAAATAATAAAACAAAGACCAATTAGGAAGATAATCTTTTACTTACTCATTTTGTTAGTGCTTTTTATCATATTTATACCATCTAATAAAATGATTAAAGATGGCGTATTGATAAGAGATTATCAAAAGATGACTCTTAAGATTCCTTTATATGCAAAGCAAAACTTAGGAGAAGACTGTTTTATTATAGCCAATAATTTCGATGAGACAACTTTCTCATCAGGGACATTGTTTAAGACAATGTTAGTTAGCCATTTCATCCCTTACTTCAAACAAAATCAAGAAAGGATTGACCCTAATGGATGCTACTTATATTATGAAGGGATGGGTTGCAAAGGGCCAATAAAAGATATAATATTAGAAAAAAAGTGTAAACTTATGCATAAATCATTTAACCTTGTTCCATTGATTTCTCATAAGAGCTCATTAAATTACAATATTTACAGGATTAAATTAAAAAACAATTAAGATATTCTTAATAAAATGAGTTTTATTTATTCCTTTATTTCTTTGATTAAGTTAATCAAAGGTCCAATCATCTCAGTAATATTATTGCGTATACAACACATTGAATTGTTTTTACTATTATTCACAATAATTGTTCTATTAACGCTAAGCTTCAGATTAGTTAAGAAACAATTTGTACAAATCAAGAAAAAGACATGGATTTTACTGATAATCATATTCATTTTTGCTTTATTCTTTAGATTTTCTGGAGAACATAACCATATGATATTCTATGATGAACATTATCTTAATGCTATTGGTAGAAATATTTTATTACATAATACTGCAGGACAATGTAGCTACATATCTTTTACTTTTAACAAGTTGCATTGTAACATTATCCAACCATTCACTGGATGGAGTGTGATGATATCCATTATGTATTTCTTATTTGGTGTGAGTGAATCAGTATCCCTTTATTTCACTAGCTTTATTGGAGCATTGACTGTTTTTTTGATATTCTCTTTATCATATCTGTTGTTCAAGAAAGAATCATATGCATTAACTGCAGCATTCTTGTTTTCTGTATCAATGACTCATATTACTTGGTCAAAGTCATCAATATCAAATATAATCGGGTTGCTTCTTATTCTATTAATTTTCATAATCCAGTTAATATACTGCACAGATAAGAAACCTCGGTTAAATCTTCTCATTGTTCTACTCTTTGCATATTCTATTCAAACAAGGATTGAATACTTGATGTATCTCCCAATAATAGCTCTTGTTTATTTTCTATTCATAAATAACTTTAAAAGAAAGATAGTAAAGTCAAATTTCTTTAAACCGTGGTTATTATTCTTAGCTTTAACCATATTCTATGTACCTCAGGTAATCATGATTTTATTTAATTATAAAAATATATATCCAAACAATTTCTCAACAATCTTCCAGAATAATCTGAACTTTTTCCTGGGTCAAGTTTATCAACCTAGTTTTTTCTATTTGTTCTTAATAATCGGATTAGTATATTCATTTATCAAATACAGAAAACAATTAATCATTTTAGTATTGCTATATATCATAACCTTACTTATTTACAGCAGTACCTACCAGATGTTCTCAAGATATTACATATTAAACCTTAGCTGTATTATATTTGTGCAGGCCATAGGAATATGGGTTATGTTTGATTTTATAATAAAATATGTAAAGTCACACAACAATATAATTAATAAGTTGGTGATAATCTTTATATTTCTTCTAATTCTTATCCCTTCTTATAATATGATCAAAAGTAGCACCATGTTATGGGATTATCAAGTCCTGACACTCAAAATCCCTCTTTCTGTTGAATCAAATATTAACAATGACTGTTTTATAATAACAGATGCCCTTGATGAAGTAACCTTCTCATCAGGAACATTGCTCAAGACTATGTTAATCACAAATTTCATACCTTATGTCAAATACAATGAATGGATTTTTGATAAGAAATATGGAATGTGTTTCTTATATTATGAAGGAATGGGATGTAGAGGACCACTTGACTCAGATCTTACAAAGAAAGACTGTAACTTGATGCAAAGGTCATTTGACTTGAAGCCAATATATTCATACAAACGGAATTTATTGACGTATGAATTTTATAAGATTAATAAGAAAGAAACTAATGTTAAAGGGTAATTCTTATTTCATAAGGAAATATTGAAAAAATATTATCCAGTTAAAAGAAAGTAGAAAATATAAATAATGTTGAATTATTTCTCATGCCTTCTCTGTGCTTCAACATTCTTAAGATGATCAATCAATCTTCTTGATGCTTCTCTTATCATTTCCTGTATGTCAAGAAAATCTTTATCCTCTCCAACAAATTCGCTCATATCTTCTAGTAATTTCTTAGGAATTTTAACGTCAACCATTTTACCGACCCCCATATTTTTAATCTATAAATTGGTAAGTCTTTTTAAATTTTATTCTTATTGGAAATAACCTTTAATGAATAAAAAGAAAGTTTTAATAAATATCATGTAATATATCTTTAATTATGAGTCTTGAAAACTACAGAAAGGAACTTGATATCATAGATAACCAAATAATAGAACTACTTGTAAAACGTTTTAAGGTTATTGATAAAGTATCTGAACACAAGAAAAAGAATAACATTGAGATAATTCAGAAAGAAAGGATGAAAGAAATTTACAGAAAAGTTGAAGCTCTTGCTATTGAGAGCAATCTTGATCCAAAATTCACTCATGAATTATTTGAACTAATTATGAATGAAGCCATAAGAAGAGAGAAGTAAATACTAATTCTTATAATTTACATCAAAACATTTATAAATTAAATCTAAATACCTCTATACTAATAATTCATACTATTTAGGGGGTTAGATATTTATGACAGAAGAAGAAAAATCTGAGAATCAAACTGGTACAATTGAGGTTGATAATTTAACAATTAATTCTGAGAAAAAATATATTGAAGTAAGCGTTAATCCACGCATATATCCGTTAGCAGTTGTCATGAATGCAACTTATAATTTCATGGACAAAGCAAATACTATAGTCGATGGGGATTTAAGAGAGGAAATAATTGTTAAATTATGGCCGCTTGACTCTGACGTTGATCTTGAGTTAATGGGAAAAGAGTTTAATACAGAATTAGTAAGTGAATCTGTATTACACAAGAAATCTGCTGAGTCAAGTGTGATTAGAAATGCTTTGGCTAATACTGCATTTAACGTAACAAATAATGATCAATGTGAAGATGACGAAGGATGCGAAGAAAACAAAGATAGTGATAAAGGACATATAAGCCACAGGCACGCAGGAGACTTTGACCCAGACAATATGGAAGGTCACGACGATAATAATCTTTAAGTACCTAATTACTTTTTTATTTTCTTTAATAATTTAAAACCATAGCTTTATATTTAGTAACAAGGCCCGTGTTTTAAAGAGGGGATAGATTATGGAAACACTTTTTAAAAATCCACAAAACAATTTCAAAGGAATTGATGAGTTCTATACTTTTAATGAGTTTTTTACCCATAAGCTTGATAACGGAAAGATCTTATTGACTACAAGACACAGAGCATGGGTTACTCTCACAGAAGACGAATATAGGCTGGTGAGGGAAAATAATGTCCATGAAGACCCCGCTTTGTATAAGACCCTTATTAATCTTAATATAATACTAACAAAAGGCAATGTAAGAAAGGCCGCTAAGCAATATGGCAACAAATATGAATTTACAAAAAGACCACCTGGCCTGCATATATTAGTTCCAACCCATAGATGTAATCTAGTATGCACATATTGTCATGCACGATCACACCCTAATGCATGCAAAAAAGAGACAGACATGGATGAAGATCTGGCAAAGATGACCATTGACTTCATGATGTCTATACCAAGAGGTTACAAACATCAGAATGTTGAGATACAAGGTGGAGAAGCTTTGCTTAGATGGGACACATGTCAATATATAATTGAATATACCAAAAAGAAATCAGAGGCGTTAGGGTGGAAGAAACCATCCTTCATTGTAGGAACAAATCTTACTTTAATGGATGAAGATATTTTAGGAGAGATTGACCGTGACTTCAAAGATGGATATCATTGGAACATATCTTCTTCACTAGACGGTCCTCGGCACGTACATAATGTTCACAGGAAGTATCCTAACGGAAAAGGAAGCTATGATGACGTAATATATTGGATAAAGATTCTTAAAAGAGATTATCCTCATCTTTTCTCATCATGTATTCCTACTGTAACCAAAGCAGGAATAGGTCATGAAAAAGAAATAATCAATGAATATCTAAAGCACAAATTGACTAATATCAAACTAAGACATGTAAATTATACAGGGAGAACATATGATCAGGTAAAAGCAGGGAGACATGACCTTTTTGTTAATGCAAAAGAATATTTTGACTTTTGGAAAAAAAGTGTAGAATATGTAATCTCAGTTAACCAAAAAGGTACATATTTTGTAGAGAGTACCTCTCAAATATTCTTAAATCATATTCTAACAGTAACTGCTGATTACATGTGTATACGTAAGCCATGCGGTGCTGCTATCTCTCAGCTTGAATTCAATTATGATGGTACAATCCAGGCATGTGATGGAGCTAGGTCAGTAGAACAACTAAAACTTGGTAATGTAAAGACTCATAACTATAACGATGTTATCACATCTGATAAATCACAAATATTCAGGCAATTTTGTTCAGAATCTCTTCCTATGTGTGATAACTGCTCATGGGGAGCTTACTGTGGATACTGTATAGGTCGTGGAATAAACCAACACGGAACACCTTACCCTAAAATGCCAAAAGACTTTGAATGTCAATTATTTGGCATGCAAATACCATACCTATTCAACAAATTAATGAATCCAAGAGACAGGAAAGTTCTTATGACTTGGGTATAAGATTCTTCAGAACTTTAATTATAATATCTTAAATTGTTTAGCGACAAAACAAAGTCTTTGTACATCTGGAGAGTCAAAACATTCAAATTGCTTTTCTTGTTTTAACTGATTATGAATCTTTCTTATATTAACGCAATCTTCTCTTTCAAGACCATTAAATAAATCACAACTACTACTAAGTACATACTTGGCATTTATTTCCCCAATATATTTTGTTGGGAAGGGAGAAATGCAATAAAGACGAAGTACACTTGGATGATAACAAACAGGTTGTAGAATCCATTCATTATTAAACTCAACTTTTATATTTTTTTAATTGATTCATCTAATTGATAATATAAATTCATTCTCCTCCAACATCTTTCTTTAAAATATTCATTTTTAATTCTCCCACAATTATCCTTCTCTTCAATGATCTTATGGATTAAAAGCCAATTCTTACATTCAAGTCTAAGCTTATTAGATGATAATTCATCACATCCTTCTTTATCACCATATAATAAAATTTGATTGATTTTATCCCATTCTTGTTTTAGATTATCACCTCTTGTAATCTCAAGATTATCGAGTACATTTTCTGTAATAAATGGAGAAATAATTATTAAAGATAATATTATCACTAATAAGTATCTAAAGGTATTATTTCGTATAAGATTGATTGATTTAACTATTCCAACACTGGTGAGCGGAATTATCCCTAATATTATCATATATAAGGTATGAAACATAGGATGATCATAGAAAGTACTAAAACCAATTATAAAAAAAGACATTACGAGGAAAAAGAATATCCATTCTAATTTGTAGTATTTAGAGAGAAAGAATCCAATAATTATAAAGAAAGTTGATAGAAAGTATATGTAACTTGTTTCATTATTGACTAAATTATAATTATTTGTGTATGGAAGCCAACCATCAAATCTCCAGTTAGTGTCATAATTTGATTTGGTGCTCATTCCAATGAATAAATACCCTAAATAACTTAAAGGTTTATTATCAATATGATTGATGAATTTATCAGTTGACTTTGACCCATCAATATTTAAGAATCCACATTTTCCAGGAGTCCAGACACAAACAAGATCAGTGATTAAATTATTTTCTGAATTATAAGATTCTTGAGAGATGTTGCTCAGAATCACAAAAGGAAGAATAGAAATAATTATTCCAAGAAATATCAAAGTACTCTTTATGATATTATTTTGATTAAATTCTCTTTTGATAAAGAAGTATAATATAAGTGGAAGAACAAGTATAATCTCAATATAATAAAATTGTGCAGTGAATCCCAAGGTAAGACCCACTAAAGGATAAGAAAACGATGATTGTATCTTAAGAGACTTAATAAATAATATCAACAATATTATACAAAAGAAGATTGAAGTAACAGCAGGATAACCACGTACACTATATTCTAAATGTAATGGATTAAAAGTAAGAAATAATGCAGATATTAAAGATATTTTAGGATTATTAAAAAATAACTGAACCATAATAAATATCATAATAATTGATAATGACCCAAAAAGTGCATTAACATGACCAACGCCTATGTTTTCAACTCCAAAAATCTTCATAAACAAAGAAACTATAACTGAAAACCCAGGAGAATCTCTATCGCGAGGAGAATTAAAATAATTAAAATAATCAGATGAGAAAACTATTTTTGCATTAAGATTATAACTTGATTCATCTGCTAAGAAAAAAGTAGATACAAAACTAAATCTAAGCGCTGTTCCTGTTAAGAAAAAGATTAACAATAAGAAGAATATAATCTTATTCTTCTTTATGAAGATCAATATTCCATTATGATTAATATAGTAAAGATAAAGAAGATAAACAATAATAATGAATAAATTAAGATATAACCAATAAACAATAAAATGTTCTAAAAAATTAATCATTGTTATCACTACTGAAGATTCTTTATCTAATGAAGATAATAAAGAAACAATTTTGATACTAGATATGAAAATTAAACTAACTATAATAACCAACAAAATCTGAACAAATAGTTTATTTTTCTTATTAAATGTAATATTTATTTTAATCACGCCAAATATTTAAGATAAGATAATCTAAATAATAAACCTTTTATATTGATTTTATTTATTTCTTTCTGATGAAAAATGATTAGACATATCGCTTTAACATACGACTGTAATAGAGATTGTGCATATTGTTATGTTAATGATATGAAAGATAAAGGAGAAATATCAATTGATAATTTCAGAAGATTAATTGAATGGTTTAAAGAACGTAATATTAATAATTTTTCACTTCTTGGCGGAGAACCAACACAATATTCTAATTTCAATGAAATTAATAAGATAGCAAAAGATTTTGAAGTTGTTTTGTTAACTAATGGGTTATTTAAGGATATTGAGACTAATAATATCAACACTTTTGTCATCAATTGTAATTTGCCAGAAAGCTACACAAAAGAAGAGATGGAATTGTTTATATCAAACATAAAGAAGATAAAAGAAAAGGGACAAAATATCGTATTAAGACATAATATTATAAATCATAATACACCTTATGAATTTATATTTGATTTATGCAAAGAGTTTGATGTGAAGAATATTAGCTATTCGATAACAACACCTAACTCCGATAAGACCAATAAGTTTACTGATTTTGAGCATAAAGATGAATTAAGCCATAAGATAATCTCTTTTGTAAAAGAATGTGTGAAGAATAATATTCATCCTGGAATGTCAAGACCAATTCCATTTTGCTTATTCAATTATAAAGACAGAAGATTTATGCTACACCATGGAGGCATGATTGAAACATGCCATCCTACAGAAGGAGTTTATGTCGTTAACCCAGACATGTCAGTTTATCCTTGTTGTGCATTACACTTCAAAGGACCTAATATTCTTGACCTTAACAATGAAAAAGATATAAGTGATCATTATTCAAAGAAGATAAAAGACCTTAAATGGAGCAAACATATCTTCAGTAAATGCACTTCCTGTATCTACCTGAAAAGAAAAACATGCCATGGTGGATGTTTAACATATAAATTATAATTAAAGAACTAATCAAGATGACAGAACAAACACAAGCTAAAATAAAGCTTTTATTTGAATGTAATGAGGACTGTGTATTCTGCACTGAGAAAGTTGATGAGAAAGATAAGATAAAGTACATGGATTTAAATGAAGTGAAAAAACAGATAGATGGTTATTGCAATGAGAAAAATCTATTTCTTGTTCTTACAGGAGGAGAACCAACAATAAGGAAAGATATTGTTGAAATTATTGAATATGCACGAGAAAAAGACATTGACAATATTGCTATGCAGACAAATGGTGTTAAGTTTGCTGATAAAGATTTCACAAATAAATTAGTCAAAGCAGGGCTATCTTTTGTATCAGTAACATTAACAGGACATAACGCAGAGATACATGAAGCACAAACAAAACTCAAAGATAGTTTCGAGAAGACAATAATCGGATTAAGTAATCTTGTTGATAGTGAGATTAGGGTGATGGTATATATTGTCGTAACGCGATATAATTACAAAGACCTAAGTAAATTAGCAAGATTGCTTGTAGAAAAATATCCTACTTTAGAACAGATACAGCTGACAATGCCTTGTATAAGTGGAGGGGCTTTGACAAACATCTATGAGGTGGTGCCACAATTTACAAGATCTTACAAATATGTACTTAAAGCAATGGACATAATCATCAAAAGCAATATAGACTTGACAATTGATAACCTCCCATTATGTTTTCTTGAAGGGTATGAAAAGTATTCATCTGAGATAAAAACATATTTAAGAGAAAGAAAGGGTGAACTTAGAACTTATGAGGCAGAAAGATTAAGTAACAGAATGCATAAAATAGCTAATTACACTAACTCAAGGAGGAGCCACAAAGTAAAAGCAGACTCATGTAAATCATGTATTTATGATTATTATTGTGATGGGGTATGGAAAGGCTATGCAGATAAATTCACTGTCAATGAACTAATTCCAATTATCAACAAACGCAAAGAAGATATAAATTTTGAGTGACTGGTTCTTGTTATTCTTTTTCAAAGGTAAAGCTTTTTAAATGAATTTGGGTTACTGTTACTCCTAAAATGGTAAGCGTTGATCTAAAAGTAGGATTCACATGTAATAATTATTGTATCCATTGTGTTAACTGGGATAAGCAAAAAGTAGGTAGTCTTTCCTTAGATGAGATAAAAAAAGAGATAGACTATTACGTCAATGAATGTAGCGAAAAAGTTGATAGAATTATACTCACAGGAGGAGAGATTACAATAAGATCAGATGTTGTTGAGATTGTACAATACTGTAAAGACAGTGGCATTCCAGAAATACATTTCCAGACAAATGCAAGAAAACTCTCTGATGAAGAACTGGTTAAGAAACTAGTTGATGCAGGACTTACAAACACACTTATTGCCATTCATGGACATAATGTTGAATTGCATGATTCTATATCAAGGAAAGAAGGATCATTTGAACAGACAATCAAAGCAATGGAAAACCTTGCAAAGCATGGCGTGGTTCTTGCAACAAACACAGTGATATCACTTAAGAATCTAAAACTTCTTCCAGAAATCATTTCTTTCTTAGTCAATAAATTTCCAGAACTGAAAAATCTGCATATATCTTTTCCGCACCCGCTTGGAAACGCTTATGATAATTTCTTTGAAGTAGTACCTGAATTTAGAGACGCATATAAACCAATATTAAGAGCAATTGATGTGGGTGTAAAAGCTGGTAGAAGGATTGATGTTGAGTCCTTGCCTTTCTGTTATATGGATAATTATGAAAAATATAACTCAGACTATAGACATTTCAGAGTTAACAAAACAATAGGTACTGACAAGGCAGCACCTAATGGAAGGATAGATGATTATGGTGTCTCAAATCTTGAAGAGAAAAGAAAAAGCAATGAATGCAAATTTTGTTCTCTCGACCCAATATGCAACGGCGTATGGATGCAATATGCAGAAAAATATGGTTTGATGGACTTGATTCCGGTTTACAATAAAAACGCCCGTGAAGTAGCTAGAGAATGTGAAAGATATTAATATTAATTTTAAAAGCAATGCAGCCAAGTTATCAAAATTAGTAGAAAATAAAAATCTTATTTCTAAAGATTTTATTTGTTGTCTGGAAGGCATAAAACCGGTCTCAAGGCTTAATTTCAATGAAACTAAACTTAATGAATTTGTTGATTTGTGTGAAAACCTAAAACTAAGTTATGCCATATCTGATTTTCGCATAAAAACAGTCAATGATAAGATTATCTTTTCAAATCTTTCAAGAAGGATATATGAAAAGAAAGATCTAATTGGGAAATCGTCCAGATATATTTATATCTCAAAAGATAAAGAACTTTGTGAGAAAGCAAGACAGTATGATGCAGAAGAGAATAATATTAAACTTGGTGAATTGCTAGGATTTCCAAAATGCTGCACAGAATTCTTTGATAAGAACCATAATTTTGGAAATCCTGATATTATAAGAGATATAACACAAAATACGGATTTTGAATATGAAAATGAAGCAACACCTTTCTACATCAATTATGTAGCACGTTATTTTGGTTATTCAATCATATCTCATTTCCCATGTTCATGGAAATGTCAGGCTTCAATTAGTCTTGCAAAGAAATATTTGGAATGCATAAGCGAATATTTCCCAGAACAAGGAAAGGAGTTTGTAGGAATGTTGAAAAAGCCAGTATTGTATTCGGATGAAAAAGTTATTCTCTTCCGAAACGAAAAGATAATTCCGGATGATAAGCAATCTTTTGCTTTGAGACTAAGTAAAGAAGATTTCTTATCAAATACCAATGAAGAATTCAACAAAATAATTTATAAAGACCGGATATCTAGGGTTTATATGAATAACAGATATAAATATTCGATAAGAAACCCTTTATTATTAAGATTCAAATAGACTAAAATGAAAGTAAAAATATTATACCCTCCTAGATTAAATGATACCGATATTCATCAATTCATGCCAAGATTAGGTATTGGATTACTGTATTCTTATCTCAAAAGCAATGGTGTCGATGTTTATCAAGATGATCTGGCAATAAGATGTTTCAATACTAAAAATCTTCTACGTAAAAAGATAAATCTAAGAATTTTCAATAATGAGACAAGATTAGATAATTACCTTAAGGGAAAACATGACAACTATCTTGAATCAGTGATTGATAAGATTATTAGATTGATAGACCTCTCTGATTATAACATAATCGGTTTCTCAATAACTGAAATGTACCAATACTTTGTATCTCTATGTTTATCAAAGAGATTAAAAGAAATATACAATGAAAAAGGGAGAAAAGTTAATATTGTCTTTGGAGGTCCTTCAATCACATTAAAGAAGGAATTCACGCTTAATAATTATAACTTTGTTGATTTTGAGATATTTGGTGATGGAGAAGAGTCATTCTTGAATCTAATTAGGTATTTAGACAAACCAGATTCAACTGAAAACGACAAGGATGAAGGACTTAAATCTATTCCTAATCTTTCTTATAGGACACACCATAATATTAAATCAACTGCTCTCTCAGAGATGACAAGAGATAAGATACCTGCTCCTAGATTTGACGGACTCCCAATGGAATTGTACAGAAAGAACGGTATTCTTGTACTACCATATAATTTCACAAGGGGATGCATTGCAAAGTGTGCTTTCTGTACTCATCGTGCATTATCTAAATTATTAAGAGTTAAAAAAGTAAGCATTGCAATAGAAGAGATAAAGAACTTATCTGAAAGATATAATAGTAAATATTTCATGTTCTGTGATAATTCTATCAATGTAAGTAATAAGTTCATTGAAGAGTTGTGTGATTCTATAAAAGATAATAATCTTGACATAATGTGGATGACTTGGGCAAGGCCAGAGAAACTAACAAGTGAACTTATAAGAGATATGCGTAAAGCTGGATGTGTAAAATTAGATTTTGGTATTGAATCTGGTAGTCAAAAAGTTATTGATTTGATAAATAAGAATTTTGATGTTAATGACATGCAAAGAGTGATAAGAGAAACAAGTGATGCAGGAATCTGGGTACATGGGTCATTCATGGTAAATTTCACAAATGAAGGAGAGTCTGAATTCAAAGAGACAATTGATTTCGTTAAACGTAATATAAAATTCTTTGATAGTATGGAAGTGAACATATTCTCTTTAAACCAAGGGTCTTATGTCTCGTTAAGCCCGGAAAAATACGGGATTAATAAAGTAAAGGGCACAGAAGGGCCTGATATCGGCATGTCTTACTCAACAAAAGCAATGGATATAGACACAATAGATAATATAGGGTTTAACAGACTTACAGAATTAAGAAATGTAAGATTACATAATGGAATCAGTAAAATAATTGATCCATTGGATATCTTTGAAGCATTCTCTAAATTCAGCGATAAAGAAGAAGCAAAGAAATATTTAAAGGAAGAAAATAAATTTCCTATATTAAGATGATACATTTAGTCTTGATCAAAGTAATTTCATTAATAATAGTAGTAATTGCATGCATATATGCGACATATACAGATATCAAGTATAGAAAGATTGGAAACAAACTGACATATTCTCTGATAAGCATTGCAATCCTTATAAATTTCATCTATCTTCTAATTGGAGAGTCATCTATCATTCTCTTCATAAGAAACTTTGTAATAAGCCTTATAGTCTCATTCATAATGTATTATACTGGTCTATGGAGTCCAGGTGATTCAAAATTGTTTCTGGCAGTGGCAATACTCATTCCTGTTGACTTTTTCAAATATTACATAATGCCTTCATATCCTTCACTTTCCATATTAATCAATTCATTTATTCCAGGGTTTATAATATTGATTTTATTCATATTATTCAAGACAAGCATAAAACAGAAGTTTGAAAGTCTTAGAAGAACTTTTAATGTTAAATTTGTGCTTGAATTCTTATTGACTTATTTTATTTTTTTCAGTGCAGGAACCATGATTGTAAACATACTCTTCAGAATGACCAACATAGTTCAGAACTTCTTTTTCGCAATCATTATCTATATTCTTTTCTTTTATATACTTGACAATTATATTCCTTTAAAATTTCATAAATTAGTGTATTCTTTTTTCTTTATTATCGCTATTATTAATATAGTAAATATGCTCAAAGCAAGTGGGTCTATCTCATTAGAAGAATATATTCTATCATTCATGACAACTTTCTTTTTATTCCTTATATTTAGATTCTTCTTCCTTGACTTAAGCAAATTTGTTTTCATAAAAGAAAGAAAGATTAAAGAGGTAAGACAAGGGGAAGTTCCAGTAGAGATGATATTCAAATCAGAGCATGGATATTATAAGAGAGAAATAGGATATTTCAGCCTTATATCTCAAATAAGGAGACCTAACAAAAATAAAGAGATAATAGGGCATAGGCCAGAAGGACTTAGCAGGAACGACATCAGATTAATTAAGAGAATTAGCTTGAGCGGCTGTTTTGACACACTTAAGATACAAACTTCAATACATTTTGCATTGTTCATTCTAATAGGTGTATTGATTACATTACTAGCAAGGGGCAATTTTATACTGTTTATTCTATATAAATAGGGTATTTTAAAAAGTAGTCGTGAATAACTAGTCTAGAGAAAATAAATATATAAAAACTGTTATTGAGGTATTAGGCTAACAGTCTATAAAAAAGTTTAAATATTAGTATTTTAATATATAAATTAAATAAACAATAGGAAAGAGATTATGAAGAGATATGATGTGAAAAAGATGGGTGATATTATATTTGTTCTATTTAATGTGCTAAATGTAAAACTTGATAGAATACTACATTGTTTATTTTCAGATTACAAAAAGGAAGTGAAAAAGTTTGGCTAATAAAAGAAAGATAATAGGATTTTTGAAAGGAGAAATTGGAGGAATAGGCACAAAATCATTACTTGCAACAGGTGCAATAGTAACGACAGGTGTTGGTTTATCACTTTTCTCAAAACTTGCAAAAGCAGCCCATAATGATGTTGTTAGTCACACTCACAGCGATCCATCACATGGCCAGGTTGACTGTGACTGTCATTCTTCTACACCTCATTCGACGCACGCATCAACAGTAGGACATACTTCTCATTCAACATCAGGACATACAAATGCACACTCAACACACTCATCATCAGGACACTCAACACATGCATCATCACCGCATTCAACACACTCATCATCAGGACATGCGACACATGCGTCAACAGTAGGGCATACAACGCATTCAACACATGCAACATCATCAGGGCATGATACGCACTCATCATCAGGACATTCAACTCATGCGTCATCACCACACTCAACACATTCATCATCAGGACATGCAACGCATGCGTCAACAGTAGGGCATACAACACATTCAACACATGCAACATCATCAGGACATGATACACATTCATCGTCAGGACATTCAACGCACGCATCATCACCACATTCATCGCATACGTCAACAGGGCATGATACACATTCATCAGGAGCAGGGCATACAACGCATTCAACATCAGGGCACACGAATGCGCATTCAACACACTCATCATCAGGACATGCGACACACTCAAGCCATAGTACATCCAGTGGACATACAAATACAGCCCATGCATCAACAAATTATTGCCATTCATCAGGACAACACAATTCATCACAATATTGCCATTCATCAGGAGCTTCCGAGTGTTCGCATGCAACACATTCATCAGCAGCAGCACACACAACGCATTCAACACATTCAACATCATCAGGACATGACACGCATTCATCGTCAGGACATTCAACACATGCATCATCACCGCACTCATCACACTCATCAACAGGGCATGCGACACATTCATCAGCAGCAGGGCATACGACACATGCAACATCAGGACACACTAACGCGCATTCAACACACTCATCATCAGGACACTCAACACACGCATCATCACCACATTCAACACACTCAAGTTCAGGACATGCAACACATGCATCATCAGTGGGACATACAACGCATTCAACATCAGGGCACACTAATGCACATTCAACACACTCATCGTCAGGGCACTCAACACACGCATCATCACCACATTCAACACACTCAAGTTCAGGACATGCAACACATGCATCATCAGTGGGACATACAACACATACAACACATGCAACATCATCAGGGCACGACACGCATTCATCATCAGGACATTCAACTCATGCGTCATCACCACACTCAACACATGCATCTACTGACTGTGCTGATCATGCAGATAGTGATACACCACATAGTGATGCTGTATCAAGAATCTAAGAAAAAGATTGATTAATTAAATTCTAATAATAACACATATCTTTACATGAATAACTATATACATTATTATAGTTTTTTTTGCATATTTGTCGAAAGTTATCTTTAGAATTACATGTCTCAATTAAATCAATTGATTTTTTTAACATTATAATATCTTTAATTTTCTTTTTTGTAGGATTTTGACGTCCTACAATCTTAATACTATCTATATTCATATTATTAAAATCATAAAGCTCACAAGCTCCACAATGATTCAACAATTGTCTTGGGCCAATATTATGTTTAATATTTTCTTTTATTTCCAAGGGATTTATTACATGAGATTTAGTGGAATTTTCACCTAATTCAACATCATATTCAAGGCAACATGCTGAAGTACTGCCAAGTAAACCTTTACCAATTATATAATTAGAAATATTTGGTGAGGAAGTCATCAAGTTTGATAATAAGTTATCAAAATGCATTTTTTTCATGATATTTCCTATCTTCTTGTTTTTAATTTCATTAAGTCCATGCTGAAAAGTACAGAATCCATCGATGTTCATACACTTTGTATTCATAATAAAAACTTCTTTCTCAATACCATTTATTTTTGACATTTCTTTTATCTCATTAAGTGTCAGATGTCGTGGGAGTATCACTCTCTTAACTTTATTATGTTTATAGAACTTAACAGCTCCTGAGTTAAACAAAGTTGCACCAGAACTAACATGTAAATCAATGTCAGGATTGATCTCTCTTATTTTTAATAATAGGTTCATGTCAGCAACAATAACTGCATCAATATCACACTCATAAGCTTTCTGAGTTTCTCTTACAACTAATTCAAATTGATCTTTTGAGTAAAAAGCATTCATGGTTAAGAAGACAGGGACATTGTAAGAATGAGCTGTTTTTACGGTCTGTCTAAGCTCATCAAATGTCTTCAGGTTAGATACCTTAAACTCTCTTCGATTAATTGAACCAATATTTGTATAAGATTTATGCCATTCATCTGAGAGAACTCCACAGTATAATTCACGTGCTCCTGATTCAATTAATAATTTAACTTCTTTAGGATTATTTGTTGGAGCGAGTATATTGAGCATTTTTCCGTTTTTGTCTAATCTAAGCAAAAAGTTCTTTGAATAAAGGTTTGCAAATTCTGTACCAATCAATAAAAGGCTTCATTTTAGAATAGCCTTCTTTCTTATTATACGATTTACTAACAGGTACTTCTTTTATTTTATATCCTTTTTTAATCGACTGTATCAAAAAATAAGGTTCAAGCTCATATCTATTAAGCCATTCTTGGTATAAATTAATGTGATGCAATATATCAGATCTAAACGCTCTAAAACCGTTTGATGCATCGGTTATTTCACTTGTCGTTATTTGCCTGAATAAAAGATTAAAAAATTTAGTTGTAATTAATCTGAAAAAAGGCATTTTATCTTTAAACTCAATAAACCTTGAACCTTGAACAAAATCATATCCTTCAAATAGTGGTTCAATAAGAAACTTGATCTCATTCGGATTATCCTGATTATCTCCTGCAATTATAACAATAATATCATATCTTTTCTTGATTGCATAATCCATTCCTTTTCTCAATACATAGCCTGCCCCCATATTTTTTATGTTCTTAATGACAGTTGCTCCTGCTAATTCAGCTTCTTTAGCAGTATTATCAGTGCTTGCATCATCGATGGCCACAATTTCATCAACAAACTTGGGAACACTACTAATTACCTTTCCTATCTTTCCCTGTTCATTAAGTCCACCAGTAATGACAATTATTTTTTTGTTCTTATACATTATCTTAATGACTCCTTAACAAGTTGATATTCTCTTCAATAAAATTATTAGGAATATGTTTTTGCATTGACTCTACGCATCGTTCTTCATGAATACCAATTATCTTAATAAACTCTCTCAAAAGAATAATATTAACAAATTTTTCATGTTTTTTATTTTCATTTACAACTCTAATATTATATTTTAAATTTAATCTATCATGAATTTGATCAATTGGATCTTTTTCCGTTTCTTTCATGATAGAATCGTCAGGAATCAATTTATTATATACAAGCAATGTTCCATTTTTATTAAGAAATTCAATATTCCTTAATGCTTCATATTTTTCGAGTGCGATTATATAGTCTGCTTCTCCTCTAGATATTCTAGAAGAATATATCTTTGAGCCATATCTTATTTCAATGATCACTTCTCCATCTCGTTGAGCCATTCCTTTAATGCAAGATAATTTAGTATCATATCCTTTGTTCAACAATATATCAGCAATAATATTACCTAGTTTGTTAACTCCCTGCCCTCCTAATCCCACTATAAGGATACTCTTTGTGTTCATTTTGTACCTTCTTTATTATTTAACAAACAGGGTTGATTTGTAATGATTACAGAAGGTTCTTCTTTAGCTAGTTCTTCTTTGATGATTTTCTCTGTTTCTTTAGCATTATAAGGGTCAACAATTTTAATATTAGTTATCCCAATAGATTTGACAAGATTAGCAAGATCAATTTGTTTTGTTGATGAACCATCTATTGTAAAGCCAGTACTTGGATGATCCTGAAAACCAGTCATTGCAGTTGATCTATTATCCAAAATAATAATAGTCGATATTCCTTTATTATACACAACATTAATCAAACTAGTGATGCCTGAATGAATAAATGTTGAATCACCTATAACAGCAACAGCCTTCTTACTAATGTCTTTGCCTAACGCTTTATCAAGTCCATGCATACTTCCGATGCTTAACCCCATATTAAGTTGAACATCCATTGAATTTAGTGGAGGTAGTGCTGCTAAAGTATAACACCCTATGTCTCCCATCACAACCACATCAAGTTTCTTCAGAATTTGAAATATTGGTATATGTGAACAACCATTGCACATTTTTGGTAGACGTTTCTTTGGTGTTTTAAGTTGATCATCAGAATATTCATTTATGTTATCTTTCAAGAATGCATTTCTAATTATATCAGGACTGAGCTCTCCTTCAACAGACAGTTTTTCTTTGCCAATAAGTTTAATTCCTTCTGCTTTCAACTGTTCTTCAATAAATGGGTCAAGTTCTTCTATCACGTACAACTTATCCACTTTGTCTGAAAAAGATTTAATTATATCAAATGGAAGCGGATAAGTCATATTAATTTTCAAGAAAGAAGCATCAGGAAAAACGTCTTTGGCATAACCATAACAAACTCCGCTTGTTACAATTCCAACAGATTTGTCTTTATATTCAATTACGCTTAATTTATTTGATAAGTTCTCAAGTTTCTTTAATCTTGCTTCAACAAAAGAATGTCTTTTGATTGCATTTGTTGGTATCATCACATATTTTGATGAGTTCTTTTTCAGTTCTTTATTGTTCTCTTTTCTTTTTTCATCTGATTCAACAACGCTTTTAGAATGAGATATTCTTGTAGTAGTTCTTAGTAAAACAGGTGTATCAAACTTTTCGCTTACCTCAAATGCTTTGATTGTCATATCTTTTGCTTCCTGACTATCACTTGGTTCAAACATTGGGATTTTTGCAAACTTCGCATAATTCCTGTTATCCTGCTCATTCTGTGAGCTATGCATTCCTGGGTCATCTGCCGTTACAATAACAAGCCCACCATTGACTCCTGTATATGATATTGACATTAAAGGATCAGATGCTACATTAAGTCCAACATGTTTCATTACAGCTAATGATCTCTTTCCACCAAAAGAAGCCCCAAAGGCAACTTCCAAAGCAACCTTCTCATTAGGAGACCATTCGCAGTATACTTCATTAAACTTAGATAATGACTCCATTATCTCAGTAGCAGGAGTACCAGGGTAACCTGTAGCAACAGCAACACCTGATTTATAAGCACCTTGGGCTATTGCTTCATTACCACTCAATAATTTGTTCATAATAAGGGTTAAGGAAATTTTGTTTAAATAATTTATTGTATATTTTAGTAAAATATTAATCTTATAATGTATTATTTAGATGTTATGAAGATAATAAGGAAAATTGTCAGGCATATATGGATTTTATACCTGCTTAAATGTAAAAATATATTTCTAAGGTTTCTCGGAGCAAAGATAGGTAAAAATGTAATTATTTATACCTCTATTATGAATATTGACAAGTATTATGCCGATCTAATCACCATAGGAGATAACGTAAACCTCACAAGAGGATCTATTGTACTATGCCATGACATTGCTTCAGAATATTTTGAAAAGTTTGGCATAAACAAACCAAAGACTAATAAAGTTAAGATAGGAAATAATGTATTTATCGGTATGAATACAATCATATTACCTGGAGTTACTATTGGTAATAATGTCATAATTGGTGCAGGGTCAATAGTAACAAAAGATTTCCCAGATAATGTAGTTGCCGCAGGCAATCCTGCAAAAATCATTAAAAAAATAAAAGAATAAAAAAATAAAAGAAAATAAGAATCAAGGCCAGATACCTCTTTCCATGGTCGCATTTGCAACTCTCTCTATTGCTAAAATATAAGCTGCAGTTCTAAGATCTATTCTCACAATATCTTCGGGTACGTAGCTAACAATCCCTTCTTCAATATTATTCTCCCATGCTCTTGTAATACTTTCTAAAGAACTATTGACTCTTCTTTGAGTATTCAGAACATCTTGTGTAGCTTTTTCCATTTTCTGTTTTAGCTTAGCATTAATATCTTCTTCGCTCCACTGCTCATGCTCATGGTTCTGTACCCATTCATAATATGAGACAGTTACACCACCTGAATTTGCCAATACATCTGGCAATACAATAACACCATTGTCAAAAAGAATTCTATCTGCACCAGGTGTTGTTGGTCCATTAGCACATTCAACACTTACTTTTGCTTTAATGTTAGGTGCATTCTGTAAAGTAATTTGATTCTCCAAAGCAGCTGGAATAAGTATATCTACATTCAGTTCAAGAAGTTCTCCATTTGTTAAGTTTCTCGCACCGCTATATCCAACTAAAGAACCAGTGGATTGTTTATATTGAAGAACTGATTCTGGATCAAGATGATCAAGCAAGATACCTCCTTGAGAATCAGAGACTGCAATTACATTTGCTCCTTCTTCATAATATAACATGGCAGCAATATTTCCTGCATTACCGTAACCTTGAACAGCTACAGTTGCTCCATTCAGAGAATTAAGTCCAGGTACTGCACCTTCATTGATAGCCTTAATTGTTGCATACAAAGAACCTCTTGCAGTTGCTTCATTACGACCAAGAGAACCACCTAAATCTAATGGTTTTCCAGTAACAATCGGATAATTATTCTGTCCTTTATGGAGATTATCATAAGTATCATATATCCATGCCATAACCTGTGCATCTGTATAAACGTCAGGTGCAGGTATATCTTTATCAGGTCCTATGAATTCGCCCAATTCAGATACAAACCTTCTTGTTATTTTTCTTTTATCATTTTCAGATATGTTTTTGCCATCACATGCAACCCCACCTTTTGCTCCTCCAAACGGAACATCAACAATTGCACATTTCCATGTCATCCATGCAGCAAGTGCTCGAACTTCATCTAAATCAACATCAGGATGGTATCGAATACCTCCTTTAAATGGTCCCCTCACACCATTATGATGAACTCTGTAACCTTGATACATCACTATTTGACCATTGTCATGCTCAATTGGAAAATTGACTATCTTTTCCTGACGAGGCATTCTAAGTGAATCCAATAAGCCATTTGTCAGATGCGGCATATATTTGACTGCGTTATCAAACTGTTGTTGAGAAATAGAGTACACATTTAGGTCTTCTTTATCCATTTTCATCCCTCCAGATATTCATGAAATCACTATAATTAAGAAATAATTAATCTATATAAATATCTTATCAAACAAAATCAATTTTAGAAGAAAGATGATTATGTTGAACGAATTCAAAAAATATTTAAACAGTCTACATTTCTTAATTATAGGTATTTATGGTGGCTGTGGTGTAGCATGGTAGCATAAAAGACTGTGGAATCAATTGCAGAAATCTTTTGGCCCGAGTTCAAATCTCGGCAGCCGCCCTTTTTATTTTATATATCAAAAATTTTCTCAGGAGGTTTCTCTTTTGGCTCTCTATGTGACACTTTAGAGATAATATATGGAAAACTGAATGAAGTTACATAGATTATGCTGATTACTATTGGATTATGAGGCACATTATTAACACCGATTATAATTGTCAGATAATTTGCCAACCGTGTCATTATGAAAACATTTATTATTGCTAAAGCAGGGATAAATATGCCTGCAATTACATGATGCTTCCTATCCATCTCTTCAATGTCTTTTAACAACATATTGAATAATGCACCAAATGCCATACCTATCACGACAATAATCATATAAAGCTGTATCTTACTTAAGACTAACAAGAATGGTATTAACACAACAGAAACAATAAGGTTTCCAACAATAGCAACTAACAAAGCACCCCAGTAAACAACTTTATTTAGAGTTGAAGAAACATCATCATCACGCATCATTTTCTCTTTTTTCATATCAAATGGTTTTTTTTCAATGTTTTCAGTATTAACATTCTGTTGTGTCTGTTGAGACTGTTGCATTGGTTGAACTTGTTGAGGTTGTGGTTCATTCATTTTTTAGACCTAACTTAATAAGAATATCTTGTGTTTCTTTATCTTGAAGATTAGTTTCATATTTCTTATCACCTATTAACACTGAAGCCAGTTTCTTAAATGCAACAGATGATGGACTATTAGGATAAGCAGACAAGACAGGGAATTTATTGTGTACTGCTTTTCTTAGATTATCGTCAAATGGTACTTTTTCTACAACAGGATATCCAAGCATCATGCTCACATTTGAAGAAGATAGTTCATAATTGTCTTCTCTTACTTTATTTAGTATAATTCCTGCAACAGTAACATCATTCTCTTCTGCAAGCTTTATTGCTCTTAGCGCATCCGTTATAGAAGGAAGTTCAGGCATTGTAACAATAAAAGCCTCATCTGCAAGTTTCATTAAAGAAAGATTGTTTTTATCAAAACCAGCAGCAAAATCGAGCAGAACTACTTCATAAAGTCCGTCAAGCTTTTTTATGGCTTCTCTTACTTTATCAGGTTCATAGTCTTCAGTTGATATTGAAGCAGGAATAAGTTTAATCCCTGAAGGATGTCTATATACCACATCTTTTATTTCATTATCGCCTTTAATCACATTATTTAAGGTAGCTGGAAGAAAAGGTACGCCAAGATACAGGCTTAAATCAGGTGTTGCGAGGCTTAAATCAACAACAACAACGTCTCTACCAAAATTCTGTAGAGCAAGAGAAAGATTTATTGAAGTTATTGTCTTACCTACTCCCCCTTTTCCAGATATAAAAGCTAAAAACTTCGTCATATTCTTAATGGACTAATTCTTCAATAAAAGGTATAAATTCTTTTGTTTTGGCATAATATTCCTGAACTAAGTCAAGGTCAATATCCATTTCTTCACCATCAAGCTGAATAATCATCTTAACACGCCGCCTAAATTCCTTATAACGGGTGAATTCAGCCTTGTTTATCTTTTTAAGTAGAAGATAAAAGTCAATAAGTTCTGTTAACTCATCGTTCTTTTTCTTTTTTCTTAGCATCTCAATTCTTAAACCAGGTGTTTTAGGAACACTATCAATCTTGCCTTTCTCTTTTAAATGTTCAGCTACTGCAATCATACACATATCAAGAGCGTTAATCATTCGATCAATAAGACTTTTTATCACATCTACCGTCCTTGTATATTTAAGACTAACAAACATGAGATGATCTGCCCTCTTAATCTCATCTTTCGCTAGACTAAGCGCTTCAGCTTTGCTCATTTCGGAATATTGAAACATCTTTACTTGTAATGTTACTTATTTCTTGTATAAATAATTTTGCTTTAATTATATGTTTTTTTATGTCATCCATTGAAACAGATATAATCCTATAATTATCTGAACATATAACTAACTTATCGTTCCTAGAGAATTCAACAGATGCATTTTTATGTGAAGAAATCAAACCTTTCACATCAATTATAAGGGAAATAAACTCAACGCTGATATTATACTTTGCTGCCACTTCTTTAAAAAGCTCAAATCTAGCATCAAAGCTGTCTTCAAAAGGAGAAACTCTCTTAAACAACAACTCATATTGAAGTAAAGACGACATTGCATATGAAAGAGACAGAAGAGTATTCTCAATAACACTTAGAAGAAGTTTAGGGTCCCTTACAAGATTATATGTAACAGACACCATATGGTCTGCAATAATTATGCTTCTTTTGGACTTTTCTCGATATTCCTGGAATAGCTCCATAACAATGTATTTTTAGCATATAAATTATAAATAATTTATCGTTTTATAGGGATAAAACAAAAAAATTAATTAAGTTATAAAAATGAAGTATAATCAAGAAAAGATGGAGAGAACAACCAATAAGCAAAAAGTAGGATTAATCTTCCTAAGTTTCATATTAACAATCATAATTATTGAGATAATATTACGATTAAGTGGATTTGTAATTCTATCAATGCAACAATCAGAGAACGAATTAGATTTAGATGATAATAAAACATATCGAATATTAACACTCGGTGAATCAACTACTGCAAATCAATATAATGGCCATAGCACATGGCCTGCAGAGCTTGAAAAAAAATTAAACAATAATGATCAAAGGATTACATTTAGAGTATTTAATGAAGGACAAATTGGCAAGAATACAGATTATATCTTATCAAAGTTGGAATATAACTTAGAAAAGTATCAACCAGCAATGGTTATTACAATGATAGGAATTAATGACTGGCAACTATCACCAAGTTTAGGTAGGGAATTAAAGACTAAAATAAGTTTAATCTTAAACAAGATAAGGACTTATAAATTATTTGATATGATATGGGATGTTTGGACGAATAAATTTATGCAGGATACTTCTAATAAAGAAAATAATTCTTTTTGGAAGAGAATATATTATAGAAATCTTGAATCTTATAAAGAGATACAATCGCTCATAGAAAATGGAGAACTTCAGAAAGCTGAGATAGCATTAAAAAAGATTATTAGTGAGACATATAATCCTAATTTTTATCACATATTAAGCGAAGTTTATATTGGACAGAATAAAACTTATAAGGCAGAAACTATGTTAAAAGAAGCAATTAAACGTAGCGTAGCCTCTCCCTTTGAAGATAATATACTCAATAGCTATGAAAAACTAAGAATATTTTATCTTGAAAGGAACCGAATGAAAGAATCCAGGGAATTAGTTAATACTATGAAAGACATAAGAACAAGAAGAGACTCATTCACAATATTGAACTATCAAGAATTAAGTGACATACTAAAGCAAAAAAATATCAAACACCTCGCTATGCAATATCCTCTTTTAAATATTAATGACTTAAAAGATAAACTAAGAAATGATAAAGATATTATCTTTATCAACAATGAAGATAATTTCAGAAAATCATTATTAAGCAACAACTATAACGAATTATTTATCGACAATTTTGCTCAAACATTTGGCCATACAACTAAAAAAGGAAATCGATTGATAGCAGAGAATGTAGCAAATGTTATTTTGGAAGAATTAAATATAGAATAAAGATTTATTCATCGCTTTTTGTCAATGACATAATTGCCTGAGCAAGATCACCGTCATTGTCTTCAATTGATTTGCGTGCTGTTTCTTCATCAACTTTTGCCTGTTCCATCACTGTTTTAACATCATCTTCATTGATTTCAGGTTTTGTTGAAATTTCTCTTTCGTGCTCTTCACCAACAATCTGATAAGTTTGTTGACCCATCATATTAACTTTGCTAACCTGTGGATTAGTTATTACAATCTCTTTATCATTTGTCTTGATGATTACTTCGGTTGCTTCTATCTCAACCTGTTGGATACCCATTTTTTTCATGGCTTGCTTCATCATCCTTGGGTTCATTCCTGGCATCATTTGATTTCACCTATTGAATACCTAATATCTTAAGGCCTTGGGTATGTAGAATTAAAACAATTATAATTACTAAAATAACTAGTACGATAATATGACCTGGTTTAAATTGTATCTTGCTTTTGTATTCATCAAAATATCTTACAAGACCACCAATCCCTGATGGCATCTGCATCTTATTATCTCTTGACATATTAATATTCGTTAAATAAGATGGTATAAAAATCTTTCTTTTATTTGAATAATATTAATTTTTGTTAAAATTACGATATCTTTATAAAACGCTAATCCTTGCTTGATTACTATGGATATTGAGAAGAGATTAGTCAACAAGGTAAAGAAAACCATCAAAAATTACAAATTACTGGATAAAGAAGAAAATGTACTGGTCGCTTTATCGGGTGGCAAGGATTCTATTAGTATTCTTTATATCCTTAAGAAATTAGGATACAAAGTCAGCGCTTTAACAATTGACCTAAATATTGGTAATTACACAAAAAAGAATGTTGCTTATGCAAAAGAATTCTGTAAAGAACATAAGATAAATTACAACGAGACATCATTAAGAAAAGAGTTTGGATACTCCCTTTGTTATATAAGATCAATACTAAACTCAAGGGGTCTTAATCTTAAATCGTGTACAATCTGCGGAATTTTAAGAAGATACTTGATTAACAGGATGGCGCGCAATCTAAAAGCCGACAAGCTTGTAACAGGACACAATATTGATGATGAAGCGCAGAGTGTTATGATGAATATACTTAGAAATGATATATCACTTCTGTCAAGGATAGGTCCAGTAAGCGGTATATCCAAGGATAAGAAATTTGTGCCGCGTGTCAAACCATTATATTTCTGTAAAGAAGAAGACATTGTCAAATTTTCTAAGAAAATTGGTTTTGATGTTGACTATGAGCCATGCCCTTGTTCAGTAGATGTATACAGAAGATTTATTCTTAATACAATGGATGATTACGAGAAAGAAGAGAAAGATGTTAAGTCAAACGTAATTGAAAATTTTATAAAGATTATGCCTCAACTAAAGAAGAAGTATAAGTCAAAAGATAAGTTTCAATATTGCGATATTTGTAAAGAACCATCAAAGAATGATGTGTGTAAAACTTGTAAATTGATTAGTGTATTAAATTCAGATAACAAGAATTCACCACTCAAACCAATCCTCACTAAAGTATGAAGTATTTAGCTCTCACCTAAAAAGGGGAATTCTTGGAATCATTGAGTCGAGTTACGTTGTTGAATATATATCCATCAAATTAAAGTAAAATATATTAACCTCGACTCAACGATAAAGCTAAGGCTTAACATAATTTCCCAAGAACTCTTTCTTAAACTGTTTAAATCTATCCTCTTTGATTGATGTTCTGATATTCTTAATCAAGTTCTGGACAAAATAAACGTTATGATAACTTACATAATGCATCCCATTAGGTTCCTTTACTTTCATAAGATAATGAAGATATGATCTTGTAAAATTCTTACAAACATAACAATCACATTCTTCATCTAATGGCTTCTGATCTATTTTGTATTTAGCGTTACTTAATTTAATATGACCCTTTGAAGTAAATATATGATTATGTCTTGCATTTCTTGTAGGGAAACAAGAATCAAATATGTCAACACCATTATCTACCGATTCAACTATGTCTTCTGGTGACCCAACACCCATCAGATAACGTGGCTTTTCCTTAGGTATCAACTGGTTGCTCAGTTTGACCATATCAAACATCTTTTCTTTTGATTCACCAATGCAAAGACCGCCTAAGGCCATGCCATCAAAATCAAGCTTATTAAGCGTATTGATTGATTTTGTTCTTAGATCCCTAAAAGTGCCGCCTTGCGCTATCCCAAACAATAACTGTTTAGATGTATGAGCTTCTTTGCATCTCTCTGCCCAATGATGTGTTCTCTTAAGAGACTTAGCAATATATTCCTTTGATTTCCCATAATGAGGCACATCATCTAATGCCATTATCACATCTGCCTTAAGATGTTCTTCTATCTTAATTACATCTTCAGGAGTAAGTAAGTGTTTCTGCCCGTCAAATGGGCTTCTGAAAGTTACACCGTGGTCATCAGCCTTGATGAGAAAATCCTCACTGAGCATCTGAAATCCGCCTGAATCAGTAAACATAATACCATCCCAATTCATGAATTTATGCAAACCTTGCTTAATGTAATCCAGACCAGGCTTAAGATAAAGCACAAATGAATTAGATATGATTACTTCTGTTCCAGTCTTCTTAAGTTCTTCATTGCTTACGTACTTGACAGCAGCCTTTGTAGCAACTGGCATGAAAAACGGAGTCTCAACTGTTCCATGTAAAGTTTTCAGCTTTCCAAGTCTTGCTTCTTTATTTTCGTTTATAACTTCAAACATAGTAAAGAATGACTTATTAACAATTTAAAAACATTTTGAATTGAGAAGAATTATAAGAAATTATCTAGATTTTTAACTTTCTCATTATCAATAAACAACCTATGCCAAACATAAAAACTAATCAAAGCCCATAATTGTCTGCTATATATCAACTTAGACTTATTGTGGTTATCAATTATCTTTTTTATCTTTTGAGTATTAAAAAATTCTGTCATGATATCTTTCTCAACCAGACTACTAGCAATTTGTCTTATATCCTTATCAAACCAATCAGTGATTGGTGTGAAGAAAGGTGATTTTCTTTTTTTGATAATTTTTTCTGGCAGTTTTCCTTGCATAGCTTTCTTCAAGATGAATTTTTCATTAGAACCTTGAAGTTTAAGCTCATTTGGCAAAGAAGCGCAGTATTCAACCAATCTATGGTCTAAGAATGGCACTCTTGCTTCAAGTCCATGCGCCATTGTAATCTTATCAAGTCGCATCAATACATGATTAGGCAGCCAGTTTTTTATTTCAAAGTGTGAAATATTTTGTTGAATGTTACTATATTTGAAATTATCTAGCACTAAATCTAAATTATTATTTTGATGATTATTAATTATATTATCTTTTGCAGAAAACAATGATATAAGCTCACGATATGATTCATTTTGATTACCTAACTTAGAAACAAAATCGCTTAAACGCGATTTACCTTCCTTCCCAATAGGATAAGGATAATGAAACATTTTATTCAATATATTTTCAGGGATTATTTTCGCTATAGAAGGTAACGGCTTTATCCTCACTAAACCCAAAGTTAATTTATTTATATTATTTGCAAAGTCCAGCATCTTATAATGAGGATATCCATATAGAATCTCATCAGCTCCTTCACCTGCTAAAGCAACAGTCACATGCTTTTTAGCAAACTCAGCAAGTTTAAACCCTGGCAATATACTCGGTTCAACAATAGGCTCATCAAGATGATAGATCACTCTTGGTAATATACTAAGAATATTATTATCCTCTACCAACTCAAAATGATTAGTTCCAAAATGTTCTGAAACTGCTTTCGCATCTTTTAGAGTATTAGTAGGATCATTCTCAAAACCAATTGTAAATGTTTTAACATTTTCTCCCATTTGGCTCACAACAGCAGCAGAATCAATTCCTCCTGACACAAAAGCGCCCAGACTTACATCTGACATCAGTCTCTTTTCAACAGAGTCCTTAAAGAGATTAAAGAACTTCTCTTCCGGCCTAAGATAATAGTTCTCGCTGAACTTTATATCCCAAAATCTATACTCTTTAAACCCATCCTGATCAATAACAGCATAATGACCTGGCTTTAATTTTCTGATTCCTTTGATAAGGGAATCTTCAAGCGTATATCTAAAAGTAAGATAGTTGAAGAGGGAATCAATATTCACCTTTCTTTTAATATCAAATTCAAGTAGGGCTTTTATTTCTGAAGCAAATAAGAATGTCTTATCTTTAAGATAATAATATAGTGGTTTTATTCCTAATCTATCTCGTGCAATAAATAATCTACCTCCATCAGATATTGCAAAAGCAAACATGCCATTGAACTTGCTTAAACAATCAACACCATATTCTTCATATGCATGAACAATGACTTCGGTATCAGAATCAGTATAAAACTTATGTCCTTTACCTTCTAGTTCTTTTCTTAGTTCTTTATGATTATATATCTCTCCATTACAAATTACATGAATACTACTATTCTCATTGTGTATTGGTTGTTTTCCGCGATCAAGGTCAATTATGCTTAATCTTTGATGTGCTAAACTAATCTTATCAGAAACAAAATTGCCTTTATCATCATCACCACGATGTTTTAAACAATTAGTCATTCGATTAAGTAATTGCTTATCTTCAAATCCATAAAATCCACAGATACCGCACATTTTCTATTTAAGTGAAAGTACAGCCTCCCTTAATTTTAAGATTTGTCTTGCAATAATATTCTTCTCAATGAATATTGCATTCTTAGGACATATTTCATAACACCCATAACATTTTATACAATTATGACGATTAAAATTAGGATATGGTTTAAGTTTTAGTGAATCAAATTTACATATCTGTTCGCACAAGCCGCATTTATCACATTTGTCACGTATCAAACTTGGTCTACCGATAACAAATTCTCTATTGAATCTTTTAAGTTTGTATGGAAGAAAGCGTGAATCATCAAAAAAACTTGTTGCAGTATTATATTTCACAGGAGAAATTATTCCTTTTAATTTAATCTCCTGCCTGTATGGTTTAATTTTACTATAATAATAACTATCTTGTAAGCCAACTAATTCTTGTAAAAATATATCAAGCGCAATTGCATCAGTGCTTGCTAATACGTATCCTGTCTTTTTAGGTTTGCCTTTGACAGGTCCTCCTCCATCCATGCCTATAATCCCATCAATAATGTTTAATCTTGGTTTGACAAAATTATACAAATCAAGAATAAGTTGAGTGAATTCCTGCATTGTTACAGCCTTAACATGCATCTTCTGTTTTTGTGCTCCTGGCATCACTCCCAAGAGGTTTTTTACTGCTCCACTTAGTCCCATAAATGCATGCGTCTTAAGCTTAGGGATATTAATTACTAAATCAGAATTGATTATTGGTTCTGCAATATATGCACTTTTTAGTATTTTCCCATTGATTTCTGACAAGATGGGCCTGCATAACTCAAATGATAATAATTGAGCATTATATTTCTCAGCAATGTCTTTAACACCAGCTAACTCAAAAGCATTAATGGTCTTATCATCACCAGAACTCTCACCAATAGTAATCTTACAGTTATTCTCAGTCAATATTCTGCATACTGCATCAAGTATAGACGGATGTGTTGTAGCGGCATGTTCTGGACTGAGAGGAGTCACAATATTTGGTTTAATTAGAACACTTTTTTCTTTAAACTTAAAATCAATATCATCTAATGCCTTTTTAACAGAGTTATAAACTAACTCTAGATCGTAAGAATCACAACTGACTGCCGATACAACAGGAACCATAATCAAGAATGTGATACTTTGTCCTTTAAAAGTTTTTTATGTTTAGTTCAATAAAGACAGCATATCGGATATTCTTTTCTCAAGCATAAAACTAAAGTTAAAATGTGTGAATCTGTATCTTGCAAGGGGTCTATATAATCGTGTAAGCAATTTAATAACCATTGAATCTGTCTGATCACATTTCTCATCAATAAAAAGGGAAACAAAATTAAGAGCATTAATTGTTTTTTTAACATCATTCTTAATCCATGGGAAATCAATGAAAGTGGTGTCATACTTAGACCATTGTTCAAGTGAAGATGGTTCTTTAAAATTATATTGTTTTACTAATTCAAACAAACGCGTATTTGGTAAAGGTCTGAAGCAATGATACAACGATATTTTTGTTTTCTTATTACTCTTTAGAAGTTTAGTTGCCAAACTGATAGAATCTTTAATATCATCAATTGTTTCAGTAGGAAAACCACCCATAAATGTATAATATGGCCTAATATTTGTATTATTAAGTTTTTCAGATGCTTTTAAAACGTCATTGACAGTGATCCCTTTACGAATTAATTCAAGTATTCTTTCTGAACCAGATTCAACACCAGGATTTAGCTGTACACATCTGCTTTTCTCAAGAGTTTCAAAATAATCTTTATCCATCTTTAGTATAGCATCTATTCTCACACCACCAGTCCACCAAAACTTATCAATTGATTCCTTGATCAGTCCCTCAGCAACCCCTTTAGCTCTTTTCATATCAATAAAGAAATTATCATCCACTATCTCAAATCCGTCAAATTTGGTTGTTTCAGTTAGTTGCTTTATCCGATCTATTGTCTTTTCCTGATTCATTGGTCTCCAAAATTGTTTATATGGAGACGATCTATTGTAACAAAAAGCACAGCTGCTATAACAACCCCTTGAAGTTTCAACTGGTAGACATTTCTTGCCTTCAAACTCCATAAGGTAGTCTTTTACATCAAGGATCTTATAAGGTAACTCAGGTAATTTATTAAGATCAATCAGTTTTTCAGGATTGTTCCTTATTATCTTGCCATTATCTTTATAGGTAATCCCATTTACTTGTTCAAGTGGTTTATTATCACTGAACGCATTCACTAGATTCTTCAGCACTAGTTCTCCTTCACCTTCAGCAACAATATCAATCATAGGATGTTTTACTGTCTGCTCAGGAAGTAAGGTTGGATGTATTCCTCCCCACACGATAGGGACATTTGGATTATTCTGTCTGACAATGCTTGATACGTTTAAACCTGCTTTAATCTGATTGCCTGTTTGTGAAGTAACCCCTACACAAATTGGGTCTTTCTGTAATTCATGTTTTAAGATTTCTTTCCAATTTTTATTAACGCGTTGGTCAATAATTTTCACTTTATAATTATCAGTTAAATATGAAGAAGAAGACAATAATGATAATGGCAAATAAGGTTTCTTGCTTACAGAATCAAGATAACTTGCAATTGGATATACTAATATTACATCACTCATTTAACTAGCAAGTAATAAAGTGATTTAATAAATTTTCTGAATTGAGATTAGACAATTTCAAGCAGATAAAAACTTTTAAAGAAAATTCTATTATGAAAGAAAAGATTAATTTAAGATGTATCATGAATAAACTTAATCGTTTAGCAAGAAGAGTTCTAAGGATAATAATAAAGAAAGCAATAAACAGAAATACGTACTTCAAATTAATCAAAAATCTCTCAATAGCTATCATTTCTATTCTAATATTCTTTGCATTGTTGGAATTCACATTGTATTTATTTGACATGGGTGGAGAAAATGATTCAAATGAATCATATTGTTGTAACTCTGAGCATCTGTTTCCTATTTGCCATGGTTATGCAAGGAAAAGTTATGAGACTCAATACAATATATTTGTTTTTGGCAGCTCTTCAGTGTACAATCTGCAAAAATATGAAGAGGCAACTAATGGTTTTATACAAGAGGAATTCTCAAGCTACAACCATATTAAACCAAATATAAAGTTTGCAGGTCTTGCATCTTATGGAACTCTTAGATTGTTTCCTTATTTCAAAGCAATCTTAGAATGCAACAATCCTGGTGCAATTATATTCTATTTAGGTAACAATGAATTCGAAGACCAGAAAATATTAGAGATGATGGTTGAAGAGAAAGGAAAAAGATTACATGAAATGAACATATTCTTGGAAAGATTCAGATTTTACCAACTCTATCGAGACCTGATCACCAAAGTAGGAGAAAAGGTCATTGTTTTTTCAATGTTAAATAAGAGATTGTTTCCACGAGCATCCAGATTCACAATTAAACCACACACGTATTATTGGGGTTATCTTAAGACAGAAGAAGAGAAAGAAAGAGTTGCATTGAAATATGAAGAGAATCTTGACAAGATGATAAAATATGCAAAGATGAAAGGTGTAAAAGTCATCTTATCAACAATACCTAACAATATAGAACACGCACCTGCTGGATCATTAAATTTTTTTGAGAAGTCAGACTTATATGAAAGCACTGCACCAAGAATTGGATATTGGAAAGTACAAGAATATAATAAAAAAGAATTAGTGGATTTATTGATGAAAGGGATGGAATATATTGAACAAGGTGAATTAGGAAAAGCAAAAAAGATTTACATATATCTGAGAAAGAAAATCAATGAAAAGGATCCATTTCTTGAATATTATCTTGGAAGATATTATCTGAAACAAGAAAAATATAACACTGCAGAAATACATTTCAGTAACGCAAATGATCTTGATGCAGACCCACATCATGCATACTCTTCTATTAACGAAAAAATAATTAGTCTTGCGGAAAAAAATGACATAGCTCTGATTGATTTCTATTCTATCTTAAAAAGTAAAGCGCCAAACGGAATCTTAGGAAAAAGTTTGTTCTCTGATCATGTGCACTTGAACGCTCTTGGAGAAAAAATATGGTTAGATACTTTTGAAGATCAATTTGTTAATTTAGTAAATGAATACATTAAGGAAAAAGAAAATAGTTCAAGTTAATAAGTACTTTAAGAATAATCAGGACATACATTAAAAGCAATCTGCCTACAAGTATTTCTCAATAAAGTTTCCTGAGGAAAAAAACAGAAATGACTTTTCCACCATGCACATATGTCTATTTTTTCTTCATCAGGCTGATAATTGGTGTAATCAGATAATATCATAAATAGATTAGTTATGATAATTAAAGAAACTACAATCAAGATTATCCATTTAAACTTAGATTTTGTTTTTTTATTAAGCATATTAATTAAAAAGTTCAGACCTGCTATTCCTAAGGGCAATATAGCTAAAGAAAAGATAGTTAATGCATAGAAATCAACTTCTACAGCAGCTTCATAGAGTATATATGTGAATATTAAAGGTAATGTAACTAAAATAAGAAGCATGACTTTCCAACTTCGAATAAATAATAAAGACAAGAGAGAAAAGAATACAATTATTTCCAATAAGAATGCATTCATTTTCCATAATCCCTGAGCATTTTTATGGACTGTTATTATTGGATATATATGAAGCTCATAATTTGTTTTGATATTTTTTAACCCAATTTCATTACATCTTAACCTATGGATTAAACAGATTGGATTTAATGTATTTTGAGGAATTGGTTCAATTTTATACGCAGGCTCCCATTTACCCCATTCTTTAATACGTTCTTCAGAAGTGTTCTTCTGCAGGATAACAAAAGGTAGTATAGATACTAAAAGAACTAAAGTAATAATTACCAGTGCTTTTCTAATAAACTTCTTATCTTTGAAATGCTTAAAAAAAAGCATAAACAAAGATAGACTAATTGCAATCTCAAATGAATACAACTGAAGAATAAATCCTAAGACTAGTGCACTACCTGCCGCTAGCAAATAATCTTTCTTTTTTATTGTTATTACTAACAATAAAATAAATAGATATGAGAAGAATATTGACGCCTCAATAGGATAATAATACTTTGTCTTTAACAATGTTTTAGCAATAACAAACAAAGTACTTGCTAACAACGAGAGATACTTCTTCTTGAAAAGGACTTGTATAAGTGCGAAGACCAATATTATTGAAAAAAGACTGAACACAAGGTTTATGATTTGACTTAAGTGAAAATTAAATCCAGATATCCTTTGAAAAAGTGATATCATTACAGAAAATGCAGGAGGATCATGGATAAAAACAAATCTTTTTTCTAACCCAATCATTGCTGCCTGAGAAATATAATGTGCTTCATCAGCAATAGGCATTTCTGAGCTACTTTGGTGATTAAGGAATATAAATGAATTTAATAACATCAATAGAATTAATATTAAACAATATGACTTGGAATGAGATATAAAACGTGAGATCTCCTTTCTTGCAAGATATACGACATAAATTAATAGTAATAGAATTAATATAAAAAGAAAAATCATCTTTGATACTTATCGCAGCAGGTTTTTCAGCTGGTATTGCTGCACAGATATATTTGGTCCAGATAGTCATCCTTCCTGCAATGTTATTCTATTTGACAATCAAAAGAAGATTATTACCAATCAATCTAAGACAAATAACAAGACATATAATATTGATAATTGCAATGGCCTTATCCATATCATCATTCTTATTGATACAGAACAAGGACACTGACTTCAAAGATGTTTTTTTAAGTCCATCAATAAGTAAATTTGTTTGCCTATGGAGTGATGCAGGATGTGGAATGTATGGGACAGCACCAAAAGAATCAAACAAAACTTATTCAAGACCGTACGATTTCTACGCACCATTCAGTTTTATCAATAAGTTAAACCCAAAAATAGTAAGCATACCTAGTTATGTTCTCTTAGGTATAGGAAGCATTGATTCATACGGCAAAGAATGGATATATAACGGATACTTCTGGAACGAGTACAATTACTATGAGATTAATAACAAGATTAATTTTGTGCATATAATTCTCACATTATTAGTTATATGCGCATTTGTATTCTTAAAAGAAAAAAGAAAAGAACTTCTTTTCTTATTGATAATCATGTCTTTATTTTTATTAGTTTATTATCCGTTTGGTAATCTAAAATTTAATTTTTTTATTGAAGCATTTACATTAGGATTAATCCCAATAGCAGGAGCAGGCATGGTAATCACAACCAAAAGATTATCTAAAGGAATTATGTCTAAGATTTTAATTATAATTGGCACATTGATCCTGATAAGTCCTTTTTTCACTGAAGATATTTATGAAAGAATGAGAGTCGACAAGGACCTAACTGAAAACTGGGAAAGATTGAATAGCATAATTGAAAAAGGAGATCTGAAGAATTGTGGAAATTTCAGTGAGAAGTTTTTAAGAAAAGAATGCATAGATTGGATAAAGATCAATGCTGCTTTAGAAGAAGAAAGAGGGTGTGATTCAATAAAAAACAATAATCTTAAGTTAAAATGTCTTCCAAGAGAGACAGATTTAAATCTTTTAAGAGAACAGTTTACACTATCAAAAAGAAAGATAATCAATATTTCAGCAGAAGTGGATAAAGATAATATATTAAGCAGACTAAAACACCATAATCTTCACAATGAAGGAATGGAAGAATGTTTTGACAAAGAAGTCTTTAGATTCTTATGTTCAGGCATGAATGATATCCCTGAAATATTCTATGGTAAACAAGAGCAAGGCTATATCAAAAGAACTTATTGTCCTAATGTAACAATATCAGACAAAGATTGTCTTGAAAATTCTGCAATATATGATTATATAACGCATAATGATAGGCTAGAATGCACTAATTTCGGCATACTACCAAGATGTGCAAGAATATATGAAATAAATATGTTAATCGAAGATAGATACAACAAAAAAGTCTTTGATTGTATGTTCCACCATTTTTATTTTGAATACAAGTGTATGTTATCTAAAATGATAAGAAATACATAAAAAGAGTAAAAAATTACGTCTCATTGGGGATTCAAATAGACAACATAGAGAGAAAACGATTAGCTGAAGAAGAGTTCGTGCTTGAACCAGTTATAAAGTTATACCGAAACAAAATTTCGTATTATTTCTGTTCTTTTAGGATAAAAGAGCTTATGAAAAACATAAGGCATTTAGAAGAACCTATTATTGACATTGGATGCCAACAATGCTTTGTCACAAAGATGATAAAGGATAAAGGCAGGAAGATTTTTGGGTTTGATTTATCCTTTAAAGCACTATCGAATAAGATTAACAATCTTAAGGTTGTCCAGGCAGATGCATTCAATATTCCAGTTAAGCCAGGCACATGTAATATAATCTGCTCTGACACACTTGAACATGTAGGAGACTATAAAAGAGCTATCTCTGAGATGATAAATACTACAAAAAGAGATATTGTTATAACAATACCATATCAAAGGATAGGTAATTTGATGCGTTTTTTTGCTTTGTTTGTCAATACAAAACTTTACAAAAATAGATATCATCACCCATTATCAATAAAAGATATCAAGAGAGAACTAAAGAAATATAATGTTGATTACAAAATAAAACATTACCCAAATAGGATTTTTCTAATGGGATATCTTATCAAAATAAGAAAAAAATGAAGATTGCTTTTGTTTATTCAACATATGAGAGTATTGGGATAGAATATATATCCTCTGTATTAAAAAAAGAATGGCACGAGACAAAACTATTTTTTGATCCAAGACTATTCAATGACATTATTGTGAAAAACAATTTTCTAAGTAAAATTTTCAGTTACAAAAAAAGAACAATAAATGATTTAATCAAATACAAACCTGACTTGGTCCTTTTTTCAATTGTCTCTGCAGATTATAAATGGGCATGTGAATATGCTAAGAAGATTAAACAGAAAATAAATACGAAGGTAATCTTTGGAGGGATACATGTAACCTCTGTTCCAGAAAAGATAATAAAGCATGATTTTATTGATTATATAGTTATTGGAGAAGGGATATCTGCAATCAAAGATTTAGTGAGAGCTTTAGCTTCAAATAATCCCACAGATTCTATAAGAAACGTGTGGTCAAAAAAGAACGGTAAGATTATCAAGAACCTGGTAAGACCATTGATTCAAGATCTCGAGAAACTTCCTTATCCTGACAAAGAATTATACAAGAAACATGGAGAGCCGTTTTTAACAGGCTATACTATCCAAACTTCTCATGGTTGCCCGATGAGGTGCACCTTTTGCAGTCATGATATTTACAAAAACTACTATCCAAATGACAAAAATTACATAAGGAAAAGGAGCATAAAAAATGTTATTGCTGAATTAGGAGATGCTCATTACAAATACAAGTACAAATATATCAGGTTTTTTGATGACGATTTTGTAAGAGATGCTAAACGGTTAGAAATATTTAGTAAACAATACAGAAAATATATCAATATACCTTATACATGTATCGCCCACCCTGAAACAATAAACGAGAAAACAATAAAATCACTTCAACTAAGCAATTGTAAACAAATTAATCTTGGTTTTGAAAACATTGATGAAAATATCCGAAAAGACATTCTAAAAAGATATGATAAGAATGAGGATATAATCAAAGCACTCCTCCTTCTAAAAAACGCAGACATAAGGTCAATAGTTGATTTCATGATGGGAATTCCAACAGCAAATGAGAAAAATATTGAGGATAACTTCAAGTTTTTCTATAAATATACTCCAACAAGGATATTCATCTTATGGCTTCAATATATGCCACGTACAGAGATATGCAATATTGCATTCAATAAAGGCGTGCTTGACAAGAAGTCAATAAGTGATATAGAAGAAAATCCTTATAGCAGGAGCATACTAACTGTAGATAAACGAGTCCATAACACAAAGATGATAAAATACAACATTCTATTTGTTTCATTAGTAATATCAAAGAAATTGGCCACTTTATTATATAAGACAAAACTATATAAATTAATTCCATCTAATCTGGCAATATTTCTAAGTGTAATAGAGAACATTAAATCATGGAAAAACTACGAGCATGAACAGATAAGGAATTTCAAGAGATATATATACTTTATATTTAGAAAAATAACATTATAATAAATTAAAATGAAGGTTGCGTTTATTTATTCAACATTTGAAAACATTGGTATAGAGTGTATCTCTTCTATGTTAAAAAAAGAAGGACATAAGACTCAACTGTTTTTTGATCCACAATTGTTTGACGATATCTTATTCTCAAACAAACTACTTGGAAGGGCCTTCAGTTACAAAAACAATATTATAAAACAAGTCGTTAAGTCAAAACCAGATATAATCCTATTCTCAGTAGTTTCCGCCGACTATAAATGGGCATGTGAATATGCAAAGAAGATTAAGCAACAGATAGATACCAAAATTATCTTTGGTGGAATGCATATCACATCTGTTCCTGACATAGTGATAAAACATGACTTTATAGATTATATTGTAATAGGAGAAGGAGAATTTGCAATAGTTGACTTGTTAAGAAGTATTGAATCAGGAAAACCAGATTATTCTATTAAAAATGTCTGGTTCAAGAAAGATGGGAGCGTAATAAAAAACCCAGTAAGGCCTTTAATAAAAGATCTTGATAAGCTACCATATCCTGATAAAGAACTATACAGAAAACATGGTGAACCTTTTATAACTGGTTACACTATGCAAGCAGTGCGTGGATGCCCGAACAGGTGTACATACTGCAATCATGACATCTATAAACGTTATTATTCTCCTGAGTCATCAACATACATTAGAGAACGCAGCATCAAGAACATGATAGCTGAATTAAAGGATTCATATGATAAGTATAAATACAAATATATACGATTCTTTGACGATGATTTCCTGAGAGATCACAAAAGATTAGAAGAGTTTTCTAAGGGTTATAATAAAGAAGTCAACATGCCTTATACATGCATTGCTCATCCTGATAGCATTACTGAAGAAATTATTCAATGGTTAAAGCTTAGTAATTGCAGACAGGTAAATGTCGGGTTCCAAAATGTAGATGAAAAAATAAGGATTAATATCCTAAACCGAAAAGAAAAGAATGAAGATGCAATAAGATCAATTAAAATACTAAAAAAAGAAAAGATAAGGTGTATTGTTGATTGCATGATGGGTATTCCATCATCAGACGCAAGAAACATGGAGGAAACTTTCAAATTCTTCTATAATAATATTCCTACAAGATTATTCATGCCCTGGCTTCAATATTTTCCCAGAACAAAAATGTGCAATATTGCACAAGAACACGGCATAATCAGTGAAGAAAAGAAAAGGCAGATTGAATTAGACCCATACAATAAAAGCATAATCACTATGGACAAAACAGTCCATAATACAAAGATCATGAAGTATCAAACATTATTCGTTTCTCTATTAGTATCAAAAAAACTTGCATGGATATTACATAAGACTGGCCTGTATAAGATTATTCCATCAAGATCAGCGTTATTTCTTAACATAATTGCATATATGAAAGCATGGAGTCCCTACGAACATGAACAGGTAAGAAGCCCAAAAAGATATATTTCGTTTATGATGAAAAAAGTATTTGGTGTTTGATAAAATGAAAATATGTTTCATAGTACCGTCAACCGAACAAAGTTTCAGAGACCCACATATTGCAGTAGTTTCACTTGCAACTTACATAAACGAGAAGACTTCTCATAAAGCATCTGTTATTGATTACAGTTTTCATCTGGATAATTGGAAAGATTATATTATAAAGAAAATTAAACAAAAAAAGCCAGATATCATAGGGATAACATGTACAAAGATGTATCTTCTTGAAGTCATGAAAGTACTGGATTTAGTCAAAAAGAATACAGGCTTGCCAATTGTTCTTGGAGGATATCACCCTACAATAATGCCTGAAGAATGCATTAATCTAAAAGGAGTTAATGCCATCTGTAGGGGTGACGGTGAAGAAACTCTTGCTGAATATCTTGATGCATTGGAAAAGGATAAAGAACTAAGAGATGTTAAAGGTATTTGGTTCAAAGAAAAAGGAGAGATAATAAAAAACGAGAAACGTCCTTTCTTCTGTAAGCTTGACGAGATACCTTTTCTTGATTGGGATTTGTATGATGACATTAACAAATACATTAAAGTAAATGACTACTTGCCTTTCTTAGGTAATAGGGGTTGCGCATCTGATTGCACATTCTGTAGTGCACATCAGATAAAAAAGAAGATCAAAGGAGATTACATAAGATTAACATCTCCAAAAAGGTACGCTGAATCATTCCAATATCAATGGGATAAGTATAACAGATCATTCAAGTTTGCAATAACACATGACGCTAATTTCATAATAAACAAGAAATGGGTCTCTGATTTCTGCGAAGAGTATATAGGACATGGCCTAAGTGAACTTTTATTCTCTATTGAAACAAGAGCAGACACTATAAACAGAAAGAATGTGCAAGAGCTTAAAAGAGCTGGGTGTAAAGTAATAAGACTAGGAATAGAAAGTGGATCAGATTATATAAGAAACACCATATTCAAAAAAAGCCTTTCCCGGCAACACATTTTTGACGCAGTCAAAATATGCAAACAGGAAAGTGTTCCGGTTATTGGTTATTTCATTCTTGGAGCACCAGGTGAGACATACAAAACAATGAACGAAAGCCTCAACATGGCATCACAGCTTAATATGGATGTAATAAGCTTCGGCACATACAAGCCAGTACCAGGAACAGATGCTTATGAAACTCTGTTTCGTCTGGGTGGTAAGATACATGAAGAAAGATGGAAAGAAAGCTTCAATGTATTATGTGGATCATTAGTTGACACTCCTTACTTAAAATATCAGGAAGTGCATAAGTTTCACCAGAAAGCTATGTTCAAATTTAGAAAAGATTTTCTAATAAAGCAGATAATGAAAAGAAACTTTAAATTTTTTTATAATTTCCCTAAATATGCTTATACAGCATTCAATAATGGTGTTAAATTATCTTGGTTGCCATTTGGTTGGGTTACAAGATTAGATAATTTTTAAAAAATGAATATATTAGGTATTTGGGATGGACATGATGCAGGAGCAGCAATTTTCCAGGACAACTCAATAAAGGTTGCTATAAACGAGGAAAGATTATCCAGAAGGAAAGTTGATATCGGTTTTCCGGTAATGTCTATAAAAGCTTGCCTTAATTACTTTAAATTAAAACCTACAGACATAAATATTGTCGCTGCCTGTACATCTGATCCTGCAAAGACATTAACAAGAATATTTCCTTTAATAAGAGAGAATTACTACAAATTAAAGAGAAGAAAAGTAAATAAGCCAAAATTACTAACATTAAGAAGAAATTTAAAGTATAAATTCACTGAGTTTAAAGATAACTCAGTTTCAAGAAAGTTAAGTTATTATTTTCTTAATAAAGAGCTTAGAAAGATTGGCTTCAGGGATTTTAAACTTAAGATTATTGACCATCATATTGCGCATGCAGCAAGCGCTGCTTTCACATCAGGATTTAAGAAATCACTTGTGATTACACTTGACGGAGTTGGTGATGGCCTATCAGGCAGCGTGAATATATTCAATAATGGAAACATTGAAAGGATTTCTTCAATTCCTGCTAAAGATTCTCTAGGTATTCTTTTTGAGCAAGTCACTACATTACTCAATATGCGTGAACTAGAAGATGAAGGAAAGGTAATGGCACTTGCTAATTATGCTTATCCAATTCCTGATAAAGATAATAAGCTGCTCAATTTTTTCAAAGTAGATGGATTAAAGATAATCTCAAGATATTCTATATCAAGACAATTTGCTATACTCAACAAGATTCTATGGAATAATAAGGCTGAAGACTTCGCTTACATGGCACAGAAGACGCTTGAAAAGAATATGTATAATCTATTTAATAACGCAATAAATGAAACAGGGTTAAAAGATGTCTGTTGGTCAGGAGGAATTGCATCAAACATTAAATCAAATATGCAGGCAGAAAAATTATGTAATAATTGGCATATATTTCCACACATGGGTGATGGTGGTTTAGCAGTCGGTTCTGCACTACAAGCAGCCAATGAAGAACAAGGAATAAAGACAAAAGAACTTAGTAATGCTTACTTGGGACAAGATTATAGTAATGAATACATAAAAGATGTTCTTAATAGATACAAATCAAAGATAGATTTTGAGGAGATTGATAATATAGGAAAATTTGCAGGAGACCTTATTGCAAGAAATAATATAGTATTTTGGTTCCAGGGAAGGATGGAATACGGACCAAGAGCACTTGGTAACAGAAGCATACTAGCGTCTCCTTTCTCTGATAAGATTAAAGAAAAGTTGAACATGGAAATAAAACAGAGAGAGTGGTTCCAACCATTCTGCCCATCATTGCTTGAAGAAGAAGCAGAGAAATTATTTAGTAAAGTAAAACAAAAGGATAAGTTTATGGTTATGGGTTACCAGGCAAAAGATGAGTTCAAAAACAAGATGAAATCAGTTGTTCATGTTGATGGCTCTGCTCGACCACAGATGCTGGGTTCTGAAAACAAAAAGTTTAGAGAACTATTGACTGAACACAAGAGGTTGACAGGAGATGGAATTGTCCTTAATTCAAGCTTGAATCTTCATGGTTTTCCAATAGTAAACACGCCTGAGCAAGCAATAGATTTAATGCTCAAAACAAAAAGTAGTCACCTATGCATAGGAGACTTTCTTTGCAAGCTAAGATAAAATGATTAACACATACAATTTCATCAGTTTTATTACACAAAACATAAAACTTTTCTTGGGTTTAAATATATTAGTAATAATTATTCTCTTGACTTATAACTTTAAATATTTAAAGCATGAATTAAATGGGATAAAAAAGAAAATATGGTTGATAGTCCTCTTAATATTCATTTTTTCTTTTATGATTCGTATAATACCTGGAACCATTTACCAATCGTCTAACGAACCTGACTGGTACTATAAGATGGCTGGGAATAAGATGGCTAACGGAGACTTTATTGATTTGCATGGAAAAAGAATACATCCGCTTGGGTTTCCATTTGTTTTAAGCTATCTATTCAAACTAGGTTTACCAATTAACAAGTCTGTTTTTTATTTTAACACATTAATTGGTTCATTAACTTCGGTCATTATATTTATTCTTACTTATGTTTTATTTAAGAGAACACCTGTCGCTTTAATCTCCTCGCTTATCTTTTCAGTCATGTACAAAGGCATATATTATTCAAGAACAGGAGCATCTGAACCTATCGCCTTGTTCTTTATCACATTAACTCTTACAATATTCTTAATATCTTATAGAGCTAACAAAATCAGTATGTACTTACTAGCCTTATCATTATTAGCATACTGTGCAGAGATAAAATCAGAGAGCCTTGTTTATCTAATTATATTTCTTCTTGGTTTGTTAATTTTTAAAGGGAGAGTTACAAAGTTAATTATACCATTTGCTTTATTTTTAGTATTATTATTTCCAGTCTATACATTCTATCTAAATCATTTAGATCTTCCTTTGATGATAGAGAAAATGTTGAACCCAAATTTTGCTGAGAAAAATGATATGAGTTCTTTAAGAAATAATTTATATGGATTTATCAAAGAACTTGAAGAGTTCAATTTATATGAGAAAGTGATCTTATTTCTTTTTGTTTTACCTTTTTTACAGTTTATACGTTATAAAAAACAGATTATTTTTCTTATATCTTATTTATTTATCAATTTATTATTATATTCATCAACATTATACTCTGTTGCAGAGAGATATGTAGTTATGTTATACCCAATCTTAGCTATTATGAGTGGTCTTGGTTTCTTTATACTCATAAATATCAATAAGAATCTAAAAGTATATTCAAAATTAGCTTATCCTTTGTTTATCCTGCTTCTTTTGATTGGACCAGTCCTTGCAATCTCACAGGAAAAGAGTTATAATGATATAAATGAGATCATAGAAATGAGAAAAGAAGGTATCTTTGAAGATGATGCAATCATTATTTGCTGTAATTGGATGGAACATTGTGGTTCATTATTTCCTGAAGAAATAACAATAAAGCTTGAAGAATTTGTCCAAAGACCATTCTTCTCAGGTAATAAAAAGAAATATTATATTGAAAGCGCAAATGAAAATATGGTCGGATGCAGGAAAGAAATTAAAAAACAATTATTTAATAACTTTGAGACAATCTTAATTAAAGATAATATAATAACAAAAGTGTATGAAATAAGATGATATCCATAATTAGTCCGGTATACAATGAGCGAGATCTTATTAATGAATCATATCATGAGATTAAAAAAGAAATCAGTAAACTTACAGATGATTATGAGATAATATTTGCAGATGATGGCAGTAAAGATAATTCAAAAGAATTAATGAGAGAGATTGCTGATAAAGATAATAAGTTTAGATTTATTGCATGGGAAATAAATAAAGGAGTGGGTTTTGCTCATAATCAATTATATAAAGAAGCTAAAGGAGATATTGTTATCCAAATGGATATTGACCTTTCAATTAAACCTACAATCTTCAGAAGGATGATAGATGAAATAAAAACAAATGATGTTGTTATTGCATCAAGATATAAAGGAATCAAAGCCAAGATACCATTAAAGAGGATGATAATAAGCAGAACTTATTTTATTCTTGTAAAAATATTATTTGGAGTTAACGTAAGAGATATCTGTAGCGGGTTTATTGCTTTCAGAAAAGAATCACTTGATAATATTGAATTAGTATCTGATAGATTTGATATTCATATAGAACTTCTATATAAACTAACTAAAAGAAGAAATAATATTAAAGAGATTCCTGCAGAGTTCATACATAAAGTAGAACATTCTCAGTTTAATATAGTACATGACAGTATAAAAACATTTATTCTAACATTAATTTTATGGAAGAATTTAAGATTAAAGTTATAACTATATAATATGAAAGTCTTATTAATAATACCACCCTCAGAGATATTCAAAAAAAGAAACAGGAATACAATCAAAAAGAAAGTAGGTCTGTTGCCTCAGCTAGGTGTACTGATTCTTGGTTCTGTACTTGAAAAGAAAGGAGATCAAGTAAAGATAATCGACGGTCAATTACTTGATTCAACTTTCAAAGAGATTATTGAAGAAATAAATACATTCAATCCAGACATAATTGGTATCTCGTTCATTACAGCGCAAAAGTTTGTAGCAGATGAATTAATCCATAAGATAAAGGAAACAAGTGACCATATCATTATAGTGGGTGGGGCACATCCAACCTGTTTTCCTGAGGAGACAATTGAAAAGAATAAAGATATTGATATTCTTGTTTTTGGTGAAGCAGAGCATACTTTCCCTAAAATAATAAAAGATTTAGAGTCAAAAAAGAGTATTAAAACAGTGCCAGGTATTTTATTTAGGGAAAAAGACAAGATAATAAGAAATAATCAATCAAATAAAGTGGTTGATCTTGATAAACTACCGTTTCCTGCAAGACATCTACTACCTATTAATCTTTACGTGCCAAGCCCATTTGAGAACAAGAAACAGCCATCTACTAGCATATTAGTCTCACGAGGATGTACTTACTCAAAATGTACTTTTTGCTATAGGTCTAGTAAAATGAAAAGACTTTATAGGTGTCAGTCTGTAAAGAAGACAATAGCTGAGATAAGTCATCTAAAAAATAAATATAATATTGAAGAACTTGTGTTTTACGATGATGACCTCTTAGCAAACAAAAGATGGGTCAAAAGATTTTGTGATGAGATGTTAGATAGTACTATGGATATCATATGGTCATTTCGTGGTAGACCATGCAATGCAAATTATGATATACTAAAGAAAGCTAAGCAAGCTGGATGCTGGAGCATTGAGATTGGTTTTGAATCAGGAAACCAAGATTTACTCGACAAGATAAAGAAAGGAATCACTCTTGAAGAGAGTAAAAATATAGTAAGATGGTGCAATGAACTTGCTATCGAAACAGTCGGCACATTCATAATAGCGCTTCCAGGAGAAGATTTCAAGAAAGGTATGAACACAATCAATTTTGCTGTCCAAGCTGACTGCAGTTATGCAGCATTCATACCAACTCATCCGGCAAAAGGCACACCTTTTTACGACCAGTGTTTAAACGAAGGTGAGATGGTCAAAGAAGAGTACACAAAAGAATCTAAATTATCATGGTTCATCCCACAAGTATCTTATGTTCCTGATGGTTATAAGAATAAAGAACATGTCGAAAAATTACTGAAAAAAGCATACCTTAAATTTTATTTAAGGCCTAAATATATTTTTAAACATTTTATGAATATCAGAACTAAATATGATATTAATAGATATCTTAATGGTATTAGATTTATTATTGGGGTTTTAAAGTCGTAATCTGATAAATTTTATAAAAACATTCTAATTAAATAAGTTTATAATTTAGGTTATGTAATATGGTAGTTGAAGAACTTAATTATTTTGGATTAATTCTGTCTTTTAGCACTGTTAAATATATGTTATTTCATGTTTTTCTTTTGGTATTATTATTTTCCTTAAATTTAAAAGATATTAAAAATTACTTTAAAAAGATTAAGATATGTAAGAAATCGTTAAGATTCATGTACTTTATTTTTATTGTTGCATTAGTATTAAGATTAGGTTTTGGAACTTATTATGCACCTTCAAATGAGATGGACTGGGAATTTAAAGCAAATGGAAAATCAATGCTTGAGGGTGAACAAATACACCTTGGAAGACATACACAAGGATATAGTCATTTAACCAGTATTTTTTTCTTTTTATTTGGAGTAAGCAATCTGAACATTTTTATTGCTAATACCATAATAGGTTCACTTACAACAATTCTTGTATTTTATTTTAGCATACATTCTCTTTAGGGACAAAAACATTGCATTAGCCTCATCTGTATTGATAGCTTTTCTTCCAAAGCATATATTCTATTCAAGAACAAGTGGCAGCGAGATAAGTTCAGTCCTGATTATTGCAGTATATTTGATATTATTATGGATGATACCAAAGGTAAATACCATTAAATTTTATTCATTGGTTCTTGTTACTCTGACTTATGCAAGCGAAATAAGAATGGAAAATATTTCTTTTATATTATTGTTTATATTTATTATATTAATCAACTGGAAGAAAATAAGAAAAGTACTTTCAAATAAAAAAATGGTACTTCCCTTAATCTTATTCTTAATAACTGTAATTCCAGTAAGTTATTGGTATTTTAATGAAAAAGATATACTCTATTCTATTGATTTAATAATTCCAGGAAAACTATTTGATTTTTCAGAAAGTCAATATGACTCCATTCAGGTGTCCTTATTAGTTAACATAAAGAATTACATTGATAATTTTTTTGATATAAGTAATCTTGGTCTTCTTCCGATATTCCTATTATTCTCACTTTTATGGTTTAAAAGATACAAGAAAGAAATCATATTTTTAGGAATATTTATAGCAATAAATATGTTCATTTATGGTTTAGTCTTTCTTCCCTATAGTTTCAGATATATCATATTTTCTTATATTGGTATAGTAATCCTTGGATCATTTGCATTAATTAACATTATCAGATATTTATTCAAGACAAAAAGGATTTATTTAATATTATTAATAGTAATAATATCTTTATCCATATTAATAACAGTGCCAAAGATTTATTCTTTAAATCACAAAACTGGAATCTATAGTGATACAGTAGAGTACTTATTCCTCAAAGATAAAATACCCCAAAATATAACTTTAATATGCTGCAACTGGCAAAGATATTGTGAGTTCTTAATGCCAAAACGAGATATTCTTCAGAAGATTGACTTCAAAGATATTGAAGAGAGATTAAACGATAAAAAAACGATTATTTACTTAAGAAGTCCAATTGAAAAATCAATCGGATGTGGAGAACATAATGAAAGAATGCTCACTCAGAATTATGATATAAAATTTATAAAAAGATACAAATTAATTGAGTTGTATAAAGTAACAAGGAAAGATTAAGAATGCTTAATGATAACTCATACTTCACTATAAATCTATTTAGTCACCTTATAAAATATCTTGCAATACATCTGATATTTATTATTGTATTAATAGTACTAAATTATAAAGATATTGTCAAACAATTTAAATCAATCAAGATTAAAACATGGGCATTGTTGTTTTTAGTTTTATTATTAGCATTTCATTTAAGGATAAATTCAGGGATTGCATTCCAACCATCAAGCGAGACAGAATGGGAATATAGTTCGCTTGCAAAACACTTAACCACTAACAGTGAATTACCTTACATAACTCACTTATACGGATATCCATTCATATTAAGCATCTTCTTCAAGTTATTTGGGGCAAATATGTTTACTGTATTCTACCTCAACGTAATTATTGGTTCTTTATCAGTACTGATGATGTTTTTATTTTCTTATTTGATTTTCAGAAAAAAAAATATTGCATTACTATCTGCTTTAGTCTTGTCAATTCTTCCAAGGCATATTTATTTCTCAAGAGTTGGAGCTAGCGAAAATATATCTATATTCTTTATGCTTATTACGTTCATAGTATTAGTTATCAGTGTTAAAGTTAACACAAAAAAAATGTACTTACTTGCATTTAGTTTACTTGCTTACACTGGAGAAATAAAAGCTGAGAGTCTTGTTTTAATCGGTGTATTTTTTGTGTATTTTTGGATAAATAAGAAAAGTATTAATAAAAGACATATCGCAATTGGACTTGTTTCATTTATAATCCTCTCAATTCCAGTAAGTTATTGGTACATTAAACATGACGATTTAAAATTTATAATTAACAAATCTGCAGGGTTGGATGTATTTGAATTAAACGAAAATAGTCAATATCCTGAACTTGGAAAAATATCTTCACGTATTTATAATATAGAAAAGTTTATCAGTACATTATTTGATCTAAGCTACCATAATATAGTCATTCTAATCTCATTGATATTCTCTTTTATCGCATTTATCAGAAAAAGATATGCTAAAGAACTTATTTTTTTATTTTCTATTGTAGCAATAAATCTCACAATATACATTATAGCAATTCTGCCTTCTTCTGAAAGATATATTGTTATGACCTACCCAGGCCTTATACCTATCATAGGATTAGGATTATATTGTATGAATGCAAAGATATCAAATTTATTTAGCAAAGAATATTATCGCAAAGCAGTATTTCTTATAATTATACTAGGAATCATTTTTAGCACATTCTCACTTACAGAATTAATAGTCCCAAGAGCCAAGTTTTATTGGATAGAATATAGTGACATTAATGATATAATAAAATCAGAAAGATTAATAGAAAAGAATGTAACAATAATCTGCTGTGGTTATATGAAACACTGTGATTTCTTGATGCCAAACAGGAAAGTAATTACAATAGATGAAGGAAAAGTAAATATTCAAAGTTCAATTAAAAACTATTACATACGTAGTGGTATTGAAGAAGCATCAGGATGTGATGAAGATATGCTTAGATGGTTCATCTATAAATATAATCTTACGCGGGTTTTACTATCAAAAAAGCTTCCGCATATCCAGGTTTTTGAGGTAAATTAATAGTAAAAAATGTTAAACGATCCGTCACAATTTACAGCACACTTAATGAATTATCTTCTAGAGTATCTTGCAATTCATATTATAATCATTACCGTCCTTATAATACTAAATCTAAAGAGAATAACAGGACAATTCAAAAGTATAAGAAAAAAAACATGGGCTATTTTATTATTAATATTAATATTTGGATTCTATTTAAGGTTAAGTTCAGGAATAACTTTCCAACCATCTCACGAGATAGAGTGGGAATACAGTTCTTTTGCAAAACATATTGTTGAAGAAGGGCAAGTACCTCTTTTTGTACATCCATATGGATATACATTCTTACTAAGCATTATATTTAGATTATTTGAAGCTAATATCTTATCGGTCTTTTTCTTTAATTTAATCATAGGATCATTATCGATAATATTGATGTTTTTGTTCTGCTATTCTCTTTTCAGAAGAAACTCAATAGCGCTAGTTTCTGCTTTTATGCTAGCAATACTTCCTAAGCACATATACTTTTCGAGAGTTGGAGCAAGTGAGAATTTATGGGTCTTTTTCGCACTCCTTACATTAACTAGCCTTGTCTTATCAATAAAGATAAACAACTTGAAGATATATTTCCTCACATTTTCATTATTCGCTTATTTGGGAGAGATAAAAACAGAAAGCCTCGCCTTAATAGTCATTTTTGTAATATATTTCTTTCTTAACAGGAAAAAAGTTTCTTTCAGCAAAATATTAATCGCATCTTCACTACTGATTTTATTGTGTTTACCAGTTAGCTATTGGTATGTAAAACATGAAGACTTCCAGTTCATAATTAATAAGACAATAGGCTTTGAAATATTCAAATTTGCACAAGACAGCCAATATCCTAGTCTTAATAATCAATGGTCTTTATTAGAGAACTCAGGAGCATTTGTGATTACATTACTCAAGACCAAGTACCACAGTATAATATTTCTGATTGCGTTTATTGTATCTTTCATAAAGTTAAAAAAGTATATTAAGAAATTCATATTATTAGTTTCATTTATAGCTATCACAACAACAATCTATTCTGTATCTCTATTTCCTAACGCAGAAAGATATTTTGTAATGTTGTATATAGGGATGGTTCCCCTTGCAGGTTTAGGTATAAATGTTCTTATTAACACTATTAGCGGATTAAATTTACATAAGCATAGGAAGATGATAGGTATAATCTTTATTTTATTACTATTGCTCAGTACATTCTCGCTAAAAGAGTTATTTAATCCAAGAGAAAAATTCTACAACTCCCAATATACAGATATAAATGACATAATAAGGGCTGAAAAAAAGTTGGATAAAAATGCAACAATAATCTGTTGTGGATGGATGAAACACTGTGAATTCATACTACCTCACAGAGAAGTGAAAACAATCGGCCAGGATCCAATTGTTTTGTCAAAAGATAGGGATGCATTCTACATCAGAAGTATACATGAACAGAAATCAGGATGTGATCCTAAAAGATTAAATTGGTTTAATATGATATTTAACATGAGTTATCCTCAAAAACTAAATATATATACTCATTTAAGGATATTCAAGATAGAACAATGATTATTAGTAACTACTTTTCATTAATTATTTCATACAGTGTTGTTCTTTGACCATTAATAACAACTGACTTTATTATTCTAAGATCAAAAGTCTCATGGATATTTTTACAGTGATCAGAATCCATTGCTCCAAAGCAAAAGACATTCTCATAAAAATAAATTTTAGCACCATTTCTCAATAACTCTCGTAACGAATTGATTGCACCAGATATAACAGCATCTCTGTCAAGGATAAAGTTAATAAGAAAAGGAGTTGAGGTTGTTATGAACCCTGACTCATCAATAACTTCGTCAAAATATTTAATAAAAATTATTTCTTTATGACTCACACTTATAGGTGGCCAGTCAACAAATATGGAAGCATTTGCAAGAGTAAATAATATTACAAACAAACTTAATATAATCTTTAGAATATTTTTGCGGCATGATAAGACATAATTTACACCAACACCAGCTAATATAGCAATAGCTGGTGTCAGGACCAAGATATATCTTAAGTCACCATTATTCCAATAGAACATGTATATGGTAAGGAATGAAAAGATCCAAACTAAAAGGAATAATATCTGTTTTGTATATTTATTTATCAAGAATGCGCCGATTATAGCTAACAAAGTAAATATTATATGTTGAAAATTGAACCAGAATTTAACATAAATTAGACCAGCTTTAATATTATCCATTCTGAATATATGTATAGTGTCTACTGTGGTTGTGCTGGCTATATTATAGAACTCACCATAGTTGTTTGCTATAAAGAAAACGTGAGGGATAATGAGGATAATAAAAATAAGATAAAATTTATTTATTTTTACTTTTGATCTGAAAAGGAATAATAAAGAAGAAACTAAAAGTAATAGATTAAGGAATTCCATCTTAACCTGTATAGTATATGCTAAAGTGAAAATAGCAAGAAGAAGTGATTTATTGTCATTTCTTGATAAGTAGATTAAAAAAGATAATACAGTTAGGGTAATAAAAAATACTGAGAAAGCATCGTAGTTAGCTGAGGTAGAATGTAATAAATGTAACGGCATTAAAGATAGGAAAAAGCTTGACCATAAAGCAATATTTACTTTTCTAAACAAAAGAAACGCAATAAAAAAAGTTAACAAAACAGTGGCAACACCAAAAAAAAGATTGACAAATTGAGCTTGGATACCTCCAATTCCAATTAAGAAATAAAAAAAAGGAATTACTGCTGGAAATGGTATTGGGTGTTGATAATGTGCACGTTGAACACAGCTTTCTAAGTTTCCAACCTGACATAAAGACAATTTTCCTGACAAGAACATTTGCCTTGCAGATTCCATATTAGCCCATTCATCAAAATAGACTATATGGTGCCAAGGAGAAATGAATAATCTTAGTATAACAGATAAAATAATGATAATAAACAAAATTATCCATTTTTTATTATTGATCTTACTAAATAGTGTAACTATATTTCTTAAGTTCCATACCAATAAGAATATTATTAGCAAAAGACTGATTGTAACTGTGTAAGGAATTAAGTTTATTTCAACCGACATTTTGAATCAATTCTCACTTATAAACACCCTTAGATTTGAATGATGGTCAAATACTTCCATTGAATATAATTTCTTAAATTTATAGTTTTTATGCAACATTTCACACATCATTGCAGAAGGAGGTATTATACAAAAAATATTTTCATAAAAATATATTTTATCACCTCGACTTAATAAACCAGATATTGTTGACATCTTATCAGATTTTATCGCATCTTTATCAAGCTCAAAATTAATAATATATGGTGTAGGAGTTACAATTAATGAGGAATCATCTTTAAGTTTCTGTTTAAGGAATTCAAGAAAAACTTCTTCCCCATAATGAGTCTCGTGAGGGTAACTACTAGCCAGGATTGTAGGAATTGAAGAAGCAAAAAATATCAGTATGATTGATATTATTAATCCAGTGAATATTTTCCCTCGGATATATGAACTAATCCTATCAAGCGCGAAACCGGATAACAAAACAAGCGAAGGAAATAGAGGAATCAGAAACCTATTTTCATTAGTGAACCAATATAAAATATATATTGTAAAGAATGAGAAGAACCATATTAATAGAAAGAAGAGTTTATTTCTATGTTTAATCAATAAGAATATGGCTATTAATGCAAGCATAGTATATGCTAAATGTTGTATGTCATCAAACCAGAACTTTATGTAGTATGTATTTCTCGAAACATTTTCAAGGCTAAAGACAAGTGTTTTACTGATATAGTGTTTCCACCTGGATGTTTCATTAAAGAACAGGATATGAGGAATTATGAATACTAGGAAAGCAAAGAAAGGAAGTATAAATTGTTTGATCTTTACTTTATTCATATTTAAGAATAATAAAACAAAGAACAGGAAAAATAAGATTAACAATTCTTGTCTTATTTGAATAGAGAAAGCTAATAGAGAAAACGATAAGAATAAAGATTTCTTTGTCATTAAGTTAATATAAACAAAAAAAGACAAGATACTCATCAATGAAAGTGATAACGCAAACACATCTGAGCTTACTGATGTTGAATAAAGCAGGTGTATTGGCATTAATGAGAATAGAAAGCTTGTCCATAATGCTGCCTTTGTTCTTTTAAACAATATATATGATAAAAAAAAGATAAGCGCTATAGATGTTAATCCAAAAAAAGCTGTGGTAATTTTTGCTTGTATATTGTCAATTCCTATTAAGAAATAGAATATAGAAATTGTCGCAGAGAATGAAATAGGATGCGGTGGCATTACGATTGACTGGCAGTTTCCAACATTTCCATTGTTGCATATTGAATAAGTTCCACTAAGTAACATATGCCTTGCAGATTCCATTGTTTCCCATTCATCAAAGTACAAAAGATGATGCCATGGAGAAATAAATAACAAAATGAACAATGATAATACCAATATTAGCAAGAGAATATTATAATCTCTTTTACTAATTTTGCAAAATATCTTCTTTATATCAGGAAGATTCTTAGAGAAGAAGAATACAATCAAAGCAATATTGACAAATATATAGTATGGTAAAAAGTTAATCAAAAAAGACATTTTATCTGTTTATTATTTTATAAGGTTTTAATTCTTTGTTTAAAGATAGATTTATCTTTAAGTTCAGAACAAAGATCAAAAAACATGTTAATCGATAAAATCTTATTATTCTTGAGTTTAAAAGGAAACAAATTAAATTTATCAATCAAGCTTCCTATCTTAGTCATTCTATCCGTAATGACTTCTTCAGAATTTTGATTAGTCAGGTCATCAAAAGACACCATTACCTGAGTAGAGTCAGATATATTAAGTGCTACATTAAATCTGGATGGGTTGTTATATATAATAGATTTTTTGGGGATGTAAAAAGGAGAGACCATGATACTGTCTATAGCATTCTTATTCTCTAAGATAAAATTTAATGTGGTATCAAAGTCTTTTTCAGTTTCTCCAAGATAACCTACAATAAAAGACACATGATTCCAAATACCTGCTTTGTGTGAGAGTTCAAGACATTTCTTAACATCATTGATGGATAAATGCTTGTTCATTTTCTTCAGAACACTTTCACTTGCCGACTCAATCCCATAGTATAATTGGACACAACCAGATTTTCTTATCTTTTGCATCAACTCTTGAGAAAGAATGTCCGGCTTTGCATGATCAATCCATAATATATCCAATTCTTCTTCTATTATTCTATCACATAATTCTTCAAGATAAGAATTATCAGCATTAATCAGGTTATCACAGAAATAAAAATGTCTTACATTATGTTTTTCTTTCAATTCTTTTAATTCTTTAATTACCTTATCAACATCCTTCATTTTTATTAAGGGATTTATTGTCCGGTGTGCACAAAAGAAGCAGTTTTCATTACAACCAGAAACAAGTTGATATGGCAGAACAAGATTCCCATTAACCCTATACTTTTCAATAGGTAATGCATTAAAATCAGGCATTTCAGAATTATTTATATCAAACTCTTTATTTGTGTTATAAACAGTTTTTCCATCTTTAGCATACAATAGATTAGGCACTTTAGAAACATCAAGCTTTTTGTCAAGAGAAAGTATTAATTGATACAAAGAATCTTCACTAGCACCAGTTATTTCATAATCAACAAAACAAAATTGTTCCAAAACAAAACCTTTGTTTAGCGTGATATAAGGACCGCCAAATATGATAGTAGATTGATATTTTTTTGTTAGAAATTTTGCAATAGCCAGAGAGATAAACAATTGTGATATATCAATTATAGAGAAACAAAATACATTGTGATCAAACATTTCAAAAGAATTAATAATTCTTTCTAGCTGTAATTCAAGATAGAAGTCTTTTTTTCCTTCCAAATATTTTTTAATTCTCTGTCTGTCTGATAATACTTGAAAGTTAATCTTACTTTTAGATTTGACTGACAAAAATGATTCAAGTTCAAGATCATATAATCGAGAATTATATCCTCTCTTCTTAAGATATGAATGTAAAGAAACAATACTCAAAGGAGGTAAAAGACATCTATCATAAGTATTCTGCTCAAAAGGAGGAAATATAAGTTTTATGTCCATAATTAGTATGAAATATGACTTTTTATTTAACTTTTAACATTAATGAGGTAATTATCACATATCCCGACACATTGATTTCTTCTATAAGAAAAACATCTCATGCAGATGTCAGGAATATTAGGTCTTGTGATTAGATAATTGGCCATTTGAGTCCTATTCATTATTCCTTCATTATCAACAACTTCGTCACTACAGATTTTAAGGCTTTTATCCTGGAAAGTGAAAAGCTCAAGGCACTCATTGCATGAATTAGGCATATTATACTTTGATAATTTGCTAGGAAAATTAGCTCTGAATATGCACTTAGGTAAAGGTTTTGTAACATGATAATTTATTTTATTATTGTTGAGCTTATCTAGGAAAGAGAGTATCTTAGCGCCAGTGGTTCTGTTAAGGTCAGACAAAGTTAACTTTATTGAAATAAGATTTTGTTTATTTTTTTCTAGAGAGTTAATATCAAAACCAGACAATTCATTAAGATTAATTGTAACAAATTTAGCCTCTTCTTCTTTGTCTACTGTTACAATTTTATTATCATTAAGATAAGGTGCTAATCTTTTGTTAAACATCTTTTTCTCAAGATCAACAGCTCTATATTCACAGACTTCCTGGCAGCAGTAACATTGTATGCATTTCTTTTCATCGATCACGATAGTCTCTTTACCATCGAGTTCAACAGTTAAGATTGCATCAACTGGGCATGATTTAATACAAACCTTACATCTTGTGCATTTATCTGTGTTAATCAAGGGTTGAAGAACAAAATCTCTTCCAAACCCGTCTTTTCCCTTATGAGGATTTCTGAACAATGTATGTTGTTTAAAATCACTAATTGAAACATCACTGATATTCTCTCCAATCACTTCAATATTGTCAATATCTTCTTTATTATAAACAACGCCAATTGTAGGAATAGCTAAAGGATTATGCCCAGTTACTCTTGCTGAAACAGAATCTAATGCAACTCCATCTTCTGATGCAATCACAAGACCTATTTTCTTAGGATCACCATATGACGGCCCTTCATTGCCTTCCATACCAATAACCGCATCCATTATGTTTAATTTTGGTTTGAGCTTATTGTATATATTGATAAGATGCTTACCAAATAGATTTACATCCTTGACAGCATCCCTATGTGCCATCTGTCTAGTGTCATGATTAACACATCCAAACATGTTCTTTATACATCCTGTTAAGAAAGTAATCCCATGTGTCTTTAATTTAGGAAGGTTTATGATTACATCAACTTCTAATGAAAATTTAGAAAAATTATATTGAACATTATTTACATCAGAAGAGACATACTCATCTAACTGAAGGTCTTTAAAAGAGATATTCTCAGATTCAACAACATCCTGTATCCCTGAAACCTTATAGACTTTCTTTGTCGCACCTTCTACATTTCCACCTGAAGAATCTCCTACAAAGACATCAGAAGTTATTTCCTGCACTAACTCAATCACAGCCTTAAGAAAGAGAGGATGTGTAGTGGCTGCCTTATCAGGTTCAAAAGGATCTAATAGATTTGGTTTAAGAAGAACTTTGTCGTCTGGTTTGACAAACTTGTTCAGACCACCTATCAACTCCAACGATTTCTTAATAGAATCCTTAACTGATTCGTAATCATTACATTTGACTAATGAAACTTGCGGTTGCATATGAATTAGAATAGAGATTTCTTTTTTAAAGTTTATCGTATAAAATATGTGAAATATTATTAACTAAAGTTTTTATAACAAAGATAGCTTAATTCAATTTTAAGTCAAGATGAACATCCTAATTATCAATCCACCTGCATATAAAGGTAAAGAATACATCAGAGAAGGCAGATGTATGCAGATGAAAGGTTCATGGTCTTCTTTATGGCCTCCTTTAACTTTAACATACATAAATGCTATTCTAAGGAAAGAAGGTCATAATGTCAAACTAATTGATGCTACTGCCGATAAACTAGATTATAAGGACTTAAAAGATAAGATAATTAAGTTTAGACCACAGGCAATAGTTATTAACACGGGATTTCCTTCTGTAAAAGGTGATTTAGAATTATCAAGAATTGCAAAAAGTATCGACCAAGGAGTCAAAACAATTGCAATTGGTATGTTTCCAACAACAATGCCAGAATATAGTCTTAATTATTTCAAATATCTTGACTTTGTCATTCTCCATGAACCAGAATCAGTTGTAAAAGAATTGATTCATGAACTAGAAATCAAAAAAAGTCAAGAAGATATTACTACAAAAGGTGTTGGATACAGAAGAATGGGGAAGATAATAGTGAATAAGAAAGAAGAATATTTCCAAGATTTGAACAAGCTTCCATTCCCATTAAAGCAAGGGATTGATAATACGAGATATGTATACCCTTTTGATGGGAAAAACTTTTCATTAATCAATATTGCTCGAGGGTGCCCATACGATTGTGTATTTTGTCTGGCGAGTGAAAATTACGGTAAAAAGTTAAGAAAAAGATCAATAAGATCAATAATTGATGAGATTAAACATTGCATCAATATACACAAGATTGAATATTTCTTATTATGGAGCGAATCATTTTCATTGGATAAATATTTTGCAGAAAACCTATGCAACGCTATTATCAAGAGCAAGATAAATGTAAAATGGATGACAAACAGCAGAATCGGAGAGCTTGATTCTGAATTATTAAACAAGATGAAAAAAGCTGGCTGTTTTCTGCTAAGTTATGGTATTGAAACAGGCTCACAGGAAATCACAAATCAATCATTAAAGAATCAAAAAGTAGAAGATGTAAAAAAAACAATAAATCTTACAAAGAAGGTTGGTATTGAAACAATAGGTCATTTCATATTTGGTTTACCAGGTGAAACAAAGGATTCTGCTAAAGAGACAATGAAACTCTCAAAAAATATCGGTTTAGATTATGCACAATTTTATTGTGCTGTTCCTTATCCAGGCACAAATTTGCATAAGCTCGCAAAAGAAAATAATTGGATAATGACTGACAATTGGGATAAATATGAAACAGCATATTCTATAATGAATAATAAAGATCTCAGCGCAGATAATATCCTGAAATATAGAGAGATGTCATTCAGATTATTTTATCTTAGACCAAAAATACTATTTAATAATCTCATAAAGATAAGACGGCCAGTTATATTCTTTGAAGGGTTATTAGAATTTTTGAAGTGGTCTTTTAGATTCAAAAGTTAGTCCAATAAGAAAATGGTTAAGAAAAAAAGCATTTTGGTTGTAATAATCTTATTATGTCTCGTATTACAACTATATACTATTAACAAAAGCTCATTCTGGTTTGATGAAGTCGCTTCTTCAATTGACGCAAGAGAACCATTGAAAAAGATTTTATTTGATCCTAACTGGAAAGATCAGGTACCATTATACCGAGTTGTTCTTCACATATGGATTAAATTGTTTGGAGAAGATGAACTTACTTTAAGACTATTCTCTGTAATGTTTGGAATTATCACAATATTAATGACCTATAAACTGGCAAAGGTAATGTTCAACATAAAAACTGGTTTAATTGCATCGTTTTTAATGTCAATAAATTTATTCTTCATTTCACATGCTCAGGAAGCAAGGAAATATACCTTATTCATAGCCATATCTCTTTGTACATTGTTATTAGTATTTAGGATATTAAATCCAGAAAATAAACATAGGAGAAAAGATTGGATCATGTTCACGTTATTTAGTATATTAAATCTATACATCCATTTGTTTTCATTATTCCTACTGATATCCGAAATTATCTTTCTTGCATTAAATATCAATAAAAAAGAATTGAAAAGTTTAATTGCTTCATGCATAATTATACCTCTTCTATTCCTTCCTATTGTTCTAAAGATATTTCTCTCAATTTCATTCAGAGAAGAATTCCATCCAGACTTAGGTATCGCAGTATCAGTATTTGATTATCTCAAATCAATCTTCTTTGGTTTTTCTGGAAGCCAATTCTTATTTGTTGTATTCTTTCTCTTGATTATAGTAAGCATATCAAGTTTACATAAAAATAAGAGGAAACTCCTTGCTTTCTTCCTGATAATCACAACTTTACCATTAATTATAGTGTACCTGCTTAAAAATATTATAATGGACATTCAAGTAAGGCACTTCATATTCCTGTTACCAATTATAATGATATATGTTGCATATGGTATAACGCGTCTGAAGAATAAAGTGTTGATATCTTCTTCATTGGCACTTATCATAATCTTAAGCTTAATGCCACTTAACAATTATTATAACAGACAAAGACTTGAATGGGATACTGCTACACAATACATTGAAAGTAATTTCATAGATGAAGATATCATTCTTGTATCATGGTGGACTAAAGATATAATAAGATACTACACAGATTTGCCTTACAAACCAATAGAAGAAAGATTGAATCAGCATGCAAAAAGAGTTTGGGTGTTATACAGAGATAGATATCCAACTAGTTACGAAACAAAAGAGTTAATCAATAAATTAAGAAACGAAGTATTGATGGATAAGAAATTTGGAGATATAAATGTTTATTTAATCTCTAATCCTTAACAATGACCTAAGCCCGCTAAAATATTTAATAAGAACTATAAATGGTTTCTCTTCCCTCAAAATATCAATTCCTCTTCTGAAAATAAAGTTTGGATTGATGTAGAAGTTTTTATAAGCATGCCCTAACAATTTAGTTAGTTCTTTTTTACCCAAATATTTTGAACAAACCGGGGCTAATTCGTCTGTCTTATAAGTCATATAATCTAACCAATAATCTTCTTGCATCAACTTGTTCTTTTTCACATAATCATACAATTTAGTATTAGGAATAGGAGTCAATAAAGAAAAATGTGCATAATCTGTCTTTATCTTTCTAGCATATCTGATTGTGTTAAGAACATCATTTCTCTTCTCATCAGGAAAACCGATTATAAAATAGCTTAAAACAGTTAGGCCATGTTTTTTAGCGATATTAATGCCTTTCTCAGCCGAACGCAGATCCATTCTTTTATTAAGAAATTCAAGACTCTTATGGTTAGCGCTTTCAATGCCTAACTGAAGCCTGTTACATCCTGCTTTTTTCATAAGTGATATTGATTTTTCATTGATATGATCAGGTCTTGTTCTCACGCTCCACATAATCTTAAGTTTGTTTTTGATTATTTCATTGCAGAATCTCTTAATCCACTTGAGATTATTAACAGGAAACGTGCTATCAAGGAAATAAAAGTTATTAATTTTATCAACCTTAACATAGTGTTCTATTTCCTTTATGACATTTTCAGGTGTCCTTAGCCTAAAAGTACCTATCTCAGAACAAAAAGTGCATGAGTAATGGCAACCCCTACTGGCAACAATTGATGTGAATTTGTTCTCAAAGATTGAACTGTAATTTTTATCTACAAGAGTCTGTCTTGCAGGAAAAGGCATTTTATTAAAACAAGTTGACTTGTGTATTGATTTATTCACAATAACTTTTCCGTTTAGTTTATACACGACTCCATCTGATTTACTAAGTGTCTTTTCAGATTCAATTATTTTAAGAACATTTACTAGTCTTTTTGATCCTTCACCCAATATGCCAATATCAAAGCAAGGTAAAGAAATTGTCTCAGAAGGGTAAGCGTCTAGATGTGGGCCCCCTGCAATTACAGTTATAGAAGGAAATTCAGTTTTGATTAATTCTGCAAGCTTGATTGCATTTCTAATTGATGTTGAATAAAGTTGAAATCCAATGATCTCTGGATTAAAATTTCTTATAAAAGATGTTAGCTTATTTTTTGATCTTCCAAAAGAAGCAAGATCAAGTATCTTTACATTATATCCATTTTTTAGAAGTTCTGACGCAATGTATATTAGCCCCAAAGGAGGATAGTTTCCTCTTGCAGAATCAATCTCGAGAGGTGTTCCAGAAGTATTTATCTCATCAGATTCTACAGTCAGTAATAGAATATTATTTATTTTCATTATTGTCAAGAAACGCAAGCAGTTTTATTTGTATTTCTGTAAATTATAATATATTGATTGCTTATATCTTCTTTATGCCAGTTCTTCTTTACGCAATCAAGAAATTTGTTTGCTTTATTAAGATTATATTCTTCCCATGAGTCATATATTAAGAATTTTGACTGAGAAGCATATAAGTTAAAATCTTGAAGATTGTTTGAAAGCTTCATGGTCATTGGACTTACCCATGCAAATCTATAATTGTTTGTTTTATTGATTAAGTAAGCATATGTGGGATTAGTAGATATTATTTTATCATCCTCATCAATATTTTCTAATAAAAAATCTACAACTTTTATTTGCATATCAAGATTAACCCATGTATCTTGTTCATAAGCTAACATGTATTTGTTGTTAAGGAATCCTGTATCAATGTAGTGCTTATTGTTAATATGATGTTCGTAGATGTCCACAGATATTAAAAAAATATTATATGTAAAGAAGATTATTATTAATATTGATAAGATATTTCTCAAAAGAGTTTTTGGTTTAATTTTATAGGTAACAGAAGAAATAATTATAGTTAATACTGGAATTAGTTGTATTAAATAATGAGGCTGAAAGTCTTTTGTAATAATAAAAAATAACACTATAGGGGTAAACCATAACACAAGGAACAATCTTCTCATATCAAGCTCTTTAGCTATTTTAATTAAACAAATCAAAGATAAAACGACAAAAAAAGGCAGTGCTGCAAAGAGAATGTTTAGGATAAGGTTAATCTTATATGAAAAAGATGGACCATATGTCGTGCTAACATAAAATACCATATAAATAAATTTAGAGAATATCTCAAGTTTAATCAAATAAATAAATAATAAAGATATAATAAATAAAAGTCCTGCAAAAAGAGAAACAAAGTACTTGAGTCCTAAAATTAATTTCATTCTTTTATAGAAAACTAAGAAAAATAAATATGCTAAATATGTAAGAAATATTATTATTCCAGGTTGCTTGATTAAAAAAGATATTCCTATTAGTATTCCTGAGAAAAAGAATAATATGATACTATTCTTCTTAAGAGCAACCAAATAAAGATATACACTAAACAAAGTAAAAACCATCATAGGAATCTCTAGAAATCCGCTCCAACTAAAATTAAAAGTGAGATAAAGCACAGAATATATTGCTGCTGACAACAAAGCAACTCTCTTATTAAAAAGATGATTAGATATTGAAAAAATTAGCAAGATAACCAAAATATCACTTATTATAGTTGTTAAATATAATGTAGATATTTCATTTCCAAATAGTTTAAAGAAGATAATATAAAGATAATATGCGCCAGGTGGCTTGTTATTAACAACATCCAGATATTTATATCCATGATTATCCATAAGATTAGCTGTATAAGAGAACTCTCCTTGATCGTATCTGATTGGCCGATCTTTAATATCAAATCTAATAACAATTCCAAATATTATAATTAAAATTAATACTAAATTCAATAATTTACTTTGTTTCATTTACCATACATTCTTACAAGTATTTGGATCAATATTTTCATACACTAAAATATACCATGTGCTGACACTTTCAATGAATTTCCAATTTTCTTTAATACAATCTATGAAGTTTATAGAAATGTGCTCTTGTTCTCCCTGCCAAATCTCATAAATTAGATATTTTGATTGGGAAGCGTATTTTGAAAAGTCAGATGTGTCCCTTATCCTTGAAACCATGGGATTAATCCATATAAATTTATAATTACTAGTCATATTTGTGAGATACGAATATGTCGGCACAGGAGTTATTATTCTATCTAAGGGTCCTGTATTAGATTTAATAAAATCTGCAACCTTTATCTGGTCAGTAGAATAACCCATTCGATACATTGCACGAAGCGTATTTGGATATTTCATCTTAGCAAAGAAATCTTCAATGAAATATTCTTTACTATAATTATGATAATAATTAATCTCGGAAGAAATAAAGATAGAAGACATAACTAAAATAGATAAGAATATCAAGGTTTTAACAAAAATATTCATTCTGCTAAGAAAATATCCAACAAATATAGTCATTACAGGTAATATCTGTATTAGATAATGCGGGTGAAAGTCAGAAGTGAGTAAATAGAAAATAATAATTGGTATAACCCAGAAATATAGGAAGATAGTAGTTAATTTTAATTTCTTCGTAAGTGGATAAAACAAAGATATAAGTGCAGTCAGAGAAAATATATACATTGTATGTCTAAAAGTTAATATTAAAAATGATATTTTAGAATATAATGTAGGTCCATAAGCAAAGCTTGAATAATATACAGATAAAAAATATTTTCCGAATTTACCTGAATAAATAATAATAGATAATATAGGAAGAAATATAATTAAAAAACCGGCAGTTATTAATAAAAAAAGTCTTATTGCTTTTGAAAAAGAGATCTTATTTTTGATAAACATAAATCCAAGATAAAGAAAATAAGTTAAGAAAAGTATGATTGCTGGTTGTTTAATATTAAATGATACTGCAAGAAATATCCCTGACAGAATAGGATATACAAAATTATCTTTATCAAACGTTTTCAAATAAAAATAGATACTTAATAAAGAGAATGCCATCATTGAGGGTTCTAAGAAACCACCTTTGCTAACAGTAAATGGAATATATAAAATAGAATAAATTGTTGAAGATAACAAAGCAACACTTCTATTAAATAATTTTGAACTTATTATGAAAATTAAGAATATTATTATCACATCACTTACAGCACTCACAAGATGGAAACTTGTTGTTTCATTACCAAATATCTTCATAAAAAACATAAACAAATAATAAATACCAGGAGGTTTACTGTCATAGATGTCAAGGTATCTCATATCTTCATTAAGCATCTTGTCAGCAATGTAAGCATAAGTTCCTTCATTAAACTGAATTGGCCTATCATTAAGATCAAATCTAATTAATACTCCGACTAATAGTATAATCAACAAGAATATGTTAAAGATTTTATTTGATTTCATTTTATTGTTTTTTATTACCATATATTTCTACATACTTCAGAGTCAGTATTCTTATAAACATGGGTGTGCCAATTATCTATGCTTTCAATCAGTTCCCAATTCTCTTTTATACAGTCTAAAAAAGATTTAGGGATATGGCCTTGTTCTTCTTGCCAATATTCAAAAAGGAAATATTTTGAGTCAGAAGCATATTGAGCAAAATCAGATATGTCTGTTATTCTTGCAATCATTGGATTAATCCAGAGAAATTTATAATTATTAGTTTTGTTAGCGAGATAAGCATATCCAGGTGTAATTGTTATAAGTTTATCAGAAGGGTCCATGTTCTTCTTTAGATATTCTGCTGTTCTTTTTTGTTGATGAATATTTGTAAATATTAAAGTCAAACGATGCTTTGAGAGTAAATTAACAGGAATATCATAATCACCTGGCTTTGCATCTTTAGGAATAAACATTTTAAAAAAGAATCTATAAATATATCTTTTTTCCCACATTCTAAGACCAATAGTATATTCTTCTTGTTCCTGTATAGGAATAGATCTCAACATACCTTGTTCAAAAATGATATAAGATATATTAACAACAAATAAACATATTATTAAGATAACTGAAATGTTCCAGAGTCTTGGTTTCAGAATAATCATCTTTGAAAATAAAAGTGTTACAAAAATAGAGGAAACAGGGATTATTTGAATTAAGTAATGTGGTTGGAAATCTGAAGCTAATATCAAAAATATTATGATTGGTATTAACCAAGAATATAAGAAAATAATTTTCTTCTTTCTTATAAATTTAAATAAAACAATAATTGAAATCAGTGACAAAATCGCAAAAAAAGGTATAGTCAAAAATATGTAATCAAGAGATCGAAGTATTTTCATAATAAAACCAGGGCCATAACCAAAACTTGAATAAAAAACTGAGAAGATGTATTTCTCAAACTTATTTGCTTTAATAATTAAGATAATAATAGGCATAGTAAATAAGAAAAAACCTATAACAAATGTAAAAAATGATAACATTGCATATTTAATATTACTGTGATTGAGATATACTTTTAAGGAAAGATGAATAAGAACGGTCATGAAAAATATTATAGCTGGTTGTTTAATCATAAAACTTATTCCTAAAAAGAAACCAGCAAACAAGAAATAATATAATTTATTTGAATCTATACCTGATAAATAAAAGTACACGCAGATTAAAGTGAACGCCATCATAGGTGGCTCAAGAAATCCACCCATACTAACTGTATAAGAAGTATATAATATAGAATAAATTGATGAAGAAAATAAAGCAGTCTTATGACTAAATAATTTTAGTGCAATCAAATAAATAAGTAAAATTATAAAGATATCACTTATTACAGTCACTAAATGAAAACTGGTTGATTCATTGCCAAATATTCTCATAAAGAACATGAAAAGATAATAGATGCCAGGAGGTTTACTATCATAAATATCAAGATAATCCATATCTTCATTAAGCATCTTATCAGCAATATAAGCATAAGTACCTTCATTAAACTGGATAGGTCGATCATTAAGATTAAATCTGATTGAAATACTGATAACTAATATGACTAACAGAAATATATTAAAAAATTTATTTGTCTTTATTTTCATTACCATATATCCCTACATACTTCAGAGTCAATATTCTTATAAACGTGGGTGTGCCAATTATCTATGCTTTCAATCAATTTCCAGTTTTTCTTAATACAATTTAAAAAAATTACTGATATATGCCCTTGTTCATCTTGCCAATATTCAAAAAGGAAATATTTTGAGTCAGAAGCATATTGAGAAAAGTCAGAAATATCTGTTATTCCAGCAATCATTGGATTAATCCAAACATAACGATAGTTGTTTTCTCTCTTTATAAGATAAAGATAAGTTGGTACCGTGGTAATGAACTTATCAGTCTCATTAAGATATTTATCAAGGAATCTAGCAATATTTACTTGCTGATTATAACTAGAATATTGAAATGCAGAACGATGTCTTGAAAAAGGAGGAGTCAATCGATAATCAAACTTAGAATAAAGAATATCTGAAAGTATTCCAAAATCAAATGTTCTGTCCACAAATTCATAAAAATGTTTCTCATGAACAGGAGTTGTATGAAGTGAACGAAGATCAAAAAAGAGATAAAATGCATTTAAGAGAAAGATTAAGATGAGAAAAAAGTATAAGATCTTTTTAGGTTGATTTTTATCGAGCCACATACAAACAAAAGATATCGTAATAACTAATATTGGAAAAAGCTGTATAAGATAATGAGCTTGAAAATCAGAAGCAAGAAGAATAAGCAATATGACTGGAATAAGCCATGAAAAAAGAAATCTCACTGATTTTTTTTTAAGATGGCTTAAAAGCATAATAAAAGAAATTATTGAAAGAAAAATCAAGAAAGGAATTGTATTTAAAACATAATCAATGACTAAAGACAATTTTTCAATAAAACCAGGACCATAACTAAAATTAGAATAATAGACTGAAAAGATATACTTAGCAAATCTTCCAGTTAATATTAAAGAAAGAACAATTGGAATAAATAGTGATAAGAATCCAATTAAGAATGAAAAAAACTGTTTAAAAGACTGCAAAAGTGATTGGTCACGATAATATATACAAGAAAATTGATATAATATAACACTCAGAAAAAAAACTATTGCTGGCTGTTTTATCATGAAACTTATACTAAGAAAAAAACCAGCTAAGAAGAAATTAGAATACTTATTATTTTTAATCCCTTTTATATAGAATAATACACAAAGAAGCATGAACACCATCATAGGTGGTTCAAGGAATCCTCCTACAGAAACTGACACTGGAAGAAAAGAAAAAGAATAAAGTGCACAAGAAAGAAGAGCAGTACGTTTATTAAAAAAAGATGATGCAATAACAAAGATAAGTAAGATAATTATTGTATCACTAATAGCACTTACCAAATGAAAACTAGTTTGCTTATTACCAAAGATAGTCATGAATGCCATAAAAATATAATAAATTCCAGGTGGTTTACTATCATAAATGTCAAGATACTTCATATCTTCATTAAGCATCTTATCAGCAATATAAGCATAAGTACCTTCATTAAACAGGATTGGTCTATCATTAATATCAAATCTAATTAATATACCTACCAATAGTAAAATTAACAAAAATATGTTGAAAACTTTATTTGTATTCATTTTTATTGTTTTCATTACCATATATTTCTACATAGAATTGGATTAGTATTCTCATAAACTTTAACATGCCAATTGCTTATTTCAGGAATAAATTTCCATACTTCATTAATACAATCAATAAAATTTTTGGAGATATATTCTCTATCTTCTTGATAATTTAAATAGATTAAAAATTTGGATTCAGAAGCATAATTTGGAAAATCAGATACATTAAACTTATCTATAAACATAGGAGTAAAATAGTGTATTTTATAATTATTAGATTTATTCAATAGATAATTAAATCCTAAAAAAGTAGAAATAATCTTATCAGATTGATTTAATCTCTTTGACAAATAATCTCTTAATCTCATCTGAAACCCAAGATTATGAATTAAATTAACATCATGGTATCCATCTGAAAGTTTAAATGGACCAAATATTCTTAGTCTTTTATCAGTATCTCCATTTGTTTCATCAATTGTATTAGGATCGTTAATGATTACGTCACCTATTGTATATAAAAGATTATAACTAAACAACATTAAAAGTATGAGAATAACTGCTAGTGTTTGTTTAAATGAAAGAGTTTTTAGGTTAAATAATAAGTTAACAGACAAAAAAATCATAATTAAAATGACTTGAATAAGATAATGTGATTGAAAATCAGTTGTTAATGAGAAAAAAACCATAACAATAATAAAATTAATGTAAAGAAAACTCAAAAAGATATTACGAGTTTTGTAAAATAGAATAATTGAAGTACAACTTAATATTAAAAGAAAAGGAATAGTAAAAAATAAATGAGTTAAGAACCATATAGTTTTAGGTAATAAACTTTCATAACCAAGACTATAAAAAAATATAGCATAGATATATTTAAAGAATATATCATTAACTATAAAATATACATAAAGTGGAAGTGTTATTATTAGAAAACCACTAATTAAACTAACTATGTTCTTAATTGATGTTTGAATAGGTATCAATTTATAAAAAGATAAAAGAGGTTGGTGAATGATATATGAAAACAAAATGAGAATGCCTGGCTGTTTAATATGAAAAGATATTGCAGAACATATGCCGGCAATTACAAGTAAAATATATTTAGAAGAACCATTATATGATAAAGCGCTAAAGTAAAAATAAATAGATAACAGAGTAAATACCATCATTGGAGGTTCAATAAAACCACTATAACTTGTTGAGAACGGTACAAACATAATAGAATAAATCGCTGCAGATAATATTGCTAATCTAAGATTATAAATTTTTAGGCCTATTAAAAAAGCTAAGAGGATAATTATTATATCGCTTAATGCTGAAACCAAATGAAAAGTATAATAATGATTACCGAATATCTTCACAAAAATAATATACAAGTAAAACGTCCCTATAGGTTTATTATCAAGCCTATCAAGATATTTTTCTCCATTATAAAGAATATTCAATGCAGTATAACTATAAGAACTTTCATCAAATTGTATTGGTCTATTCTTAACATCTAATCTTATAATTATTCCAGTGATAATTAAGACTATACTGAGAATCATTAAGATTCTTCCTAAAATAATTCTTTTTTTCATAGGAGGATTACCAAACTGACTTACACACTAAATTATCTGTATTCTCAAATACCATTATGTTATAATAGCTAATTTCATCTACAAGATGCCAATTCTTCTTTATACATTCAATAAATTTACTAGAGATATAACCCCTTTTCTCTTGCCAAAGCGCATACACAAAGAATTTAGACCTTGAAGCATACTCTGGAAGATCACTCATGTCATAAAAACTTCTTATCATTGGAAGCATTCCAATCTCTCCCTTAAAGTGATTTGTTCTATTTAAAAGAAGAGGAAATGTAGGGACTGATGAAGATATTCTGTCATTTGGAGCAAGATTACTTTCCATATAATCAATAAACAAAGTTTGTTGATATTTGTTGTTATAAATATAAGTACCATGAAGCCCATTACCAAATAATTTGTTCTGAATAAAGTATATTGCGTCTCTTTCAAAATAATCTGTAATCCCACGTTCAAAAACAACTTTATTGTGATGTGCAAGATATATATCAGAAAAGGAGAAAGTAATATTATAAATTAGGAATAATATAAATATCAAAGATATAAACATATTTTTTTTAGTTTTATAAAGAAAATAAGAGGTAATTATAACTAGCACAGGTACTATTTGTATGAGATAATGTTGCTGAAAATCTGAAGCAAGAAAAAGAAATAATACATTCATGAATAACCAGATTAATAAAAAAGAATTATGAAATGATCTCATCTTAAATAAAGCATATATCCCACAAAAAGATAGAATTGCTAAAAATGGCATAACGGTAAAAAAGTATTTCAACATAAAAGATAAGGGATGAGTAGGGTCCCTATAAGTAAAACTAAAGTAAAAAACAAAATAAATGAACTTAATCAATAATCCTTTCTTAATTAAATAAACTATGACGACTGAACAAATTAATAAAAATCCTGAAATGATAGAGAGAGAAATCTTGTAAAAATTAACATCAAGAGATTTGACTCTATTCTTAAAAAAAAATAAGTGAATTAAAAAAATAGGTAATAATATAATTGCCGGCTGTTTGATAAAAAAACTTATCCCTAAAGATATACCTGATAAAAAAAGGAATATATTTTTGTTTTTTTTAAAGTATAAAAAATAAAACAAGATACTTAAAAGACTAAATACCATCATCGGACTTTCTAAAAAACCATAAAAGCTCATTGTAAAAGAATAATACATTAAACTGTAAATGCTAGCAGCAAATAATCCAATTGATTTATTATATAATATATAACCCAATAAAAAGATTAATAACATTATTAGGATATCACTTATAACAGAGATAAGATGAAGTGATAATGGTCTCACCCCAAATGTTTTAATAAAAGACATATATATTATGTAAGTACCAATAGGTTTATTATCAAAAATATCAAGAAATTCATAATTATCATATAACATTTTATAAGCAGTATAACCATAATCTCCTTGGTCATATTGCAAAGCTCTTTCACTTAGATCAAAACGAAAAATAGTAAAAATTATAAGAAAAAATACCATTAAAAATTTTATTTTTTTCTTAATCATAATCAACTAGCCACTCCTATTTAACTAATGTTAAAGAGATAATAACAACAAAAGTATATATCTCGGTTTGCATTTATAAATATTATTCAACAAAAATGGATGATTAAGTAATAAAAGGCTCTGTAGAAACCCTTAATAGTAAAAAGGGTTTACCCCTTTTTTGTTCTCGCAAAACAAAAAAGAAGAGGTGAACCCCAATGGATGTAATTCCTTACAAATTAAAAAAGTTTTCTAAAATCGT
>Ga0187833_10000174_pt1 | contig 72536 bp, 67 predicted proteins | sample ETNtaG_37_FD_167968 | JGI IMG/M metagenome (GOLD analysis project Ga0187833, IMG submission 167968) | Marine microbial and viral communities from oxygen minimum zone, Eastern Pacific Ocean - ETNP2014_SV_400_PacBio MetaG (Illumina Assembly) | ecosystem: Environmental > Aquatic > Marine > Hypoxic... | reverse complement strand
GAGCAATGGCCGGAAGAGGAAGAGAAAGAGCTGGTCCTAATTTATCAAGCAAAAGGGCTTTCTGAGAAAGAAGCCAGATCTGTGGCATCTAGACTGATGAAGCGACCAGAAGTAGCCCTTGAGACGATGGTACGGGAAGAGCTTGGATTAGACCCTCGAGAACTTGGATCACCATGGGGCGCAGCATTAAGCAGTTTCTCAGCATTTGGGGCGGGCGCATTGGTCCCCATAGTCCCTTTGTTCTTCGGGGTAGGCGCGATGGCCGTCCTGTGGAGCGCGGCTCTTGGCGCGTTAGCGCTGATAGTAGTCGGGGGATCGTTGGCTGCTATAAGCGGTAAAAATCCCCTGTGGGGGGCATCCAGAATGTTAATAGCAGGTACATTGGCCGCCGCCGTGACCTATGGAATAGGATTTGCTATAGGAACCACTGTAGCGTGAAGTAGTGAGAAAAATTTATAGAGACCATTGTGCATCATTCCTGTCTTACTGCTAACAGAATCTTTAGTAGGCGTTGAACACACCTTCAACACAGGAGTCGTTTGTGACCCGAGAACAAAAAGAACTGAGGCCCCGAGCCACTGAGTTAGGCTTAGCTATAGGATTGCTCCCGCACGGCGAATATAACACGATCACAGATGTAACTGGGGTACAGGTCGGTCACTCTACGATAATAACTGGAGAGGGCCAACTCAGACCAGGGGAAGGACCTATACGGACAGGTATCACAATGGTTTTGCCTCATTCTTCTAACCTTTATCGCCAGAAGGTGCCCGCAGCAGCTCACGCCCTCAACGGTTTCGGAAAGTCATTGGGGCTTCTACAAATTATGGAACTTGGAAGACTAGAAAGCCCTATTGCTCTAACAAGCACCTTAAACGTTTGGACTGTTGCAGATTCAATGATCGATTACTTGTCAGCTTTAAACCCCGGAGTTCAATCTTTCAACCCAGTGGTTGTCGAATGTAACGATCGGTTTCTAAATGACTCAATTGGTAGACATGTGCGAAAAGAGCACGTTTTGCAATCTTTAGAAAGCTCTTCCTCACCCAATATACAGGAAGGAAATGTCGGAGCTGGGGCGGGTATGTCCGCGTTCGGTTGGAAAGCGGGAATTGGAACCTCTTCCAGGGTTTGTGAGTCGTTGCAAGGCATATATACCGTGGGTGTTCTAGCACTCTGCAATATGGGGGATCCCCGTGATCTGCGATTAGACAATCTCCAGGTGGGAAAATATCTCATGCCACCAGGGGCTACCGATGAATCGGGAGGTTCCGTTTGTTTTGTTATCGGTACCGACGCTCCCGTAACGGCTCGGCAATTAGATCGTATGGCACGCAGAGCGCCGATAGGATTAGCTAGGGCTGGAGGAATATTGAGCCACGGCAGCGGTAGTTTCGCAATTGCCTTTTCGAACTCCCCAGATCGCCCACAGATTGATGATGCACATCTCACACCTTTGTTTAGAGGCATAGTAGAAGCGACTGAAGAAGCAATAGTAAACTCAGTCCTCCGATCGCAGACACTGACCGGCAGGGACGGAAACATCCGGCATGCAATACCCGTTGACCGTGTCAGAACTATGCTTAAAGTTCAGGAAGAAGCCCTTGAAGGCATTTTTAAGAAAAGCAGCGAGTAATTAATTGAAGGAGATTCGTAGATGGGATTGAACGGGAAAGTATGTATTATCACAGGTGGGGGCAGCGGAATTGGGAAAGCCACGGCTATTCAAATGGCCTCGGAAGGTGCAATCGTCGCCCTGGTCGGCCGAACATTATCAAAAATTGACACAGTTAAGAGGGAGATAGAGGCATCGGGAGGTAGGGCTGAAAGTTACGCTATTGATGTCGCGGACAAAAAGTCGATTGGTGCCATGGTACCAAAACTAGTCAAAAAATATGGAACAATCGATGTCTTGCTAAATAATGCTGGCCATAGTTCGCCCCATAGGAGGCTCCTATCCACCACTCCTGAGGAAATTGATGGAGTCGTGGAGTCAAATCTCCTAGGAACCATCTACTGCACCCAGGCAGTTGTCCCATATATGACAGAAGCAGGAGAAGGTACCATTATCAATGTAGCCTCTATGGCTGGAGTTAATCCTAGCGGCTTAGGCGGAATGATCTACAGTGCAGTGAAAGCAGCAGTTATAAACTTCACAGGCTTCCTCAATAGCGACTTGAGAAATACCGGCATCAGGGCCAGCGTCGTAATCCCAGGTGAAGTAGATACCCCGATCCTAGACAAGCGTCCCGTACCGCCGAGCAAAGATGCCAGATCAACGATGGTGACATCAGAAGACACCGCGGAGGCCATCACATTAATTGCACGTCTTCCAATCAGGACTAACATACCCGAGCTACAAATCAGGCCGACTTATGTAAGAGATACATCCGGCGAATCTGAATTAATATAGCTCCAAAATGATTCGGAAGAATTTAGATCAATATCAGTGCCGATATACAACTAATCTAAACCAAATAGGAATTATTAATGAAGCAGAGAGTACTCGGAAAATGTGGTCCCAAAGTACCCGTCATATGCTTTGGGGCCTGGCCCATCGGGGGAGGTATGGGAAGCGTGGACGTCAACCAATCCGTGGCCACGGTACATGCAGCTCTCGACTCGGGTATGACATTCATCGACACTGCAGAAGGCTATCAAACCAGTGAATCAGTTCTTGGGAAAGCATTATCAGAAAGGCGCCATGAGGTCGTACTCGCGACCAAACTCTCCGGTAATGATCATTCAGAGACTCATATACGTAACGCGATCGAAAATAGCTTGACTGCCCTTGGCACAGATTACATAGATTTATACCAACTTCACAGTCCGCAATCCCGCTGGCCCATGGAAGAAACTATGGGCGGGCTCTTACGGCTAAAAGAAGAAGGTAAGATTCGTTATATTGGTATATCTAATTACTCACCAGATCAAACAGAGGAAGCGATGTCACATGGCCCTGTGCAGAGTTCTCAACCACGTTACAATATGATTTTCCGACATGATGAAGAACGTACCCTTAAATTCTGCCACGACAACGATATCGGCGTAATACCACACTCTGTGCTTGCTAAGGGATTGCTTGGTGGTCGTTACAAACCAGGCGACACTTTTCCTAAAGACGATGAGAGAAGATTATTCAATTTCTTTCGCGGAAAGTTGTTCGAGCAAATATTTGACGTTACCACGAAATTAGATGAGTGGGCTCACGATCGAGGGAGAGACATCGTACAGCTTGCTGTCGCATGGGTAATTGCTCATCCTGCCGTTACATCCGCCATCGTAGGGATGAAAAATCCTCAGCAGGTTTCACAAGTCTCAAAGGCAGCCGAATGGGAGCTTTCGACGTCAGAACTTGAAGAGATCGAGCTCATCATCGGGGACCTTCAACCTACATGGAACAAAGACGCCTTTAGCTAAACGGACATTGTTCGATCGCTCCTTTCAACTCCCTTTAGCTCACCAGAGTACCCCCTATGTTAGAATTAAAAGGTTTTCGAATTCTCGTTAAATTGGCAAAATATGATAGGAATTTCATCAAATGGAAGATCTCACTCTGAGCGTTGATAAAAGAGTGGTGACAGGCAAAAAAGTATCCCTCCTTAGACGTGAGGGCATAACCCCTCTACATCTCTACGGTAACGGGATTGAGTCCCAGTCGCTCCAATGCAGCACCGCGTTACTTAGTAGGCTTGTCAACGAGGCCGGGACGAACATTCCCGTAAACCTTCAAGTTGAAGGTGAAAGCAGGGAGAATATTTGCTTCGTAAGGGAAGTCCAATACCATCCGGTAACTGACAGAGTTGTTCACGTAGATTTCATGAAGGTAGACATTAATAAACCGGTCAGAGCAGAAGTTCCAGTGATCGTCGAGGGGCTGTCTCCGGCTGTACGCAACATGGGTGGTACCTTGCTTCAACCACAGCCAACAGTCACGGTTGAGGCCCTACCTATGGACATTCCAGGGTTTTACACGCTTCAAGCTGAACTGCTCATTGACTTCGATACGAATTTCTATGTACGCGACCTCGAGATAAGTGATTCCGTCGAGATCATCAACGACGATGAAGAACTACTTGCAGGCGTCGTTGCACCACGAATCGAGAGTGAACCCGAAATCGAGGGTGAAGAAGGTGAAGAAGGTGAAGAGGGTGAAGAGGGTGAAGAGGGTGAAGAGGGTGAGGGAGAATCGGCAGAAAACGCCTAACCATTTTCCTCTAAAATAGGCTCCGCATCTTTAAGCTGCATTCGTAAAAACGGCCGGCACTCAAAAGGTACCGGCCGTTTTTCGTTTTACTGTGTCCCAACGGGCTATTCATGCCTTCAAAAAAACACTTCTGGCCTGACGGGGCAAAAATGCTGGTCTAAGAACATTTTAGGCACAACAACCTACTTGACATATATTGTCAGACGGCTATGATCGCCGTTAGTGTTGGAGTTAATATCGTGTTTAATTAATAAGGGTAATTATCAGGCCGCATACAAGCGGCCGTTCTGATCAGTTGTTTTCGATCACAGGAGGACATTGCGATATGAAATTTTTTGGTAAATATACGAGTGCGATTCTGGCGCTTGTTGGCCTTGTGGCCATCGTCGGGGTTGCGTGTGGTGGAGATGACGAGGAAGCCGCAGCACCAGCCGCAGCACCTGCCGCCGCCGCTGCAGCACCTGCAGCAGCAGTACCTGCAGCAGCACCAGCCGCTTCTACGGTCGCAAGCGACGTAGGAGTCACTATGGCGATCCGCGAAGTTTCAGAACAGTTTGGTGACTTCGAGGTTCAGACATACGGTGGTAGCCCTGGTGAGGAAAATATGGGCTACTTCGACCATCTCCTGGTCCATGATGGAACAGACCCCTTGGCTCCGTTTGCCGCCAAAGCTTGGAGCATAAATGATGCGGGTAATGAACTTACCTTGACAATCCGAGATGACCTTAAAGTGAACACTCCTAACATGGAAGGTTTCGTAGGAAATGACTTCGGATACATCAAGGCCACAGACGTAGCCTGGAATATCAACAGGCAGAACGCTGTCGTCAACCCTAGCCTAGGCGCCGCAATTGGTGCACAGCTGGGAGCAACTTTTGGAGAGTGTAGCGCTCCAGCCGAATACACTGTGAAATGCCCGATGATAACGGACATCTTCTGGGGCATCCCGATCAGTGAGTTCGACATTAACGACACTACCGTCAGGCTCGACAGCAAGAACGCCTTTGACCAAATGGGAGCGGCTTCAATGCAGTTTGTTCCTGTGGGATCTGGCCCGTTCACGATGGGTATCTGGAAGCCAAACGACCGTGGAACGGTACACGCAGTACCTGATCACTGGATAGAGCCTCCCCATGTTGGGACGTTCACCGTTATACAGGTCCCAGACACATCCAGCCGAGTGGCAATGATGCAGACTGGTGAAGCCGACCTTGGCTCCATCGACTTTGGCAGGATCAGGGAACTTGAAACTAAAGGCCTGAAGTTTATTCAGACAATGTCTAATAAGGACACCATGACCCTGAGCGCTATATGGCCGGGTAACCTGTGGACAGACCTGAATGCCAAGACAGAAGAAGCCATTGAACCATGGCTGTCCCCTGTCTATGAAGTAGACCACCCTCATATCGGATGCCCGTGGGGAGATAAATGCCCCTACACAGACGATAACAACCCCAGTGGTATGAGTGATATGGAGCAGGCAAGGCTAGTACGCTGGGGCCTCTCATACGCCATCGACCGACAGGGAATTGTGGACGTTCTACAGGGTGGCCTGGGAACACCGATCTACCTTGAGCTGATGGGGCCGTTATTCCCGGGATGGCAGCCTGACCGCACGGTCAACGCAGGCATGATCAAGGCCAACCACGAGAAATACAGTGGCCAGAGCACGACGCAGGCCTCGGCTGTCCTCGGTAAAGGCACGGATTGGATAGAGTACACGGAGTACGACAACGCAGCCGAGCCGGGACACGAATGGCCATGGAAAATCCCCACAGACCTGACAGAAGCAGGCCGATTGCTTGACCTTGCCGGCTTCCCTAAGGGAAGTGACGGAGTCAGGTTTGAGATCAGCCTCAACAAGTATGCTTGCGAGACTGGCGACGTTTGCCTGGAGCAGGCCGATGCCGTTGGCGCGGGTTGGGAAGAGCTCGGGGTCAAGACCACACTCCTGACTGAAGAGTACGGCGCTGTCGTGGTACCACGAATGAGGGACCGGACACAGCCGTGGCCTGTAGTAAAGAACTGCAGCGTGGAGACAGCCAACTATCCGTTCGACTGGCCTCCCCCTTCTGCAGACAGCACGTTCAGCCGACCGGCCTGGGGCTGTTCCTTTGAGAACAGGTACCTGGACTACATGTACATGGAAATCAACGGTGAGAGGGACAAGGCCAAGCGCGAAGATCTCCACCTTGATATGGTCGACTACTACTACTACTGGCAGCTTTACAGCGGTATGGTTCAGCCCCCTCGCGGCGTTGCAGCCAACCCCGAAACAGTAGTGTCCTGGGATTCCAGGTCCACCGCCGGTGGCTACTGGGGCAGGCCGCAACATATCATCCCGGTAAAGTAGTTAAAACTGGCAGGGACTAAGCTGAGATAAAGTGTGTGGGCAGGAGATGACTCTTCTGCCCACACATCACGTTTTCAGGCTAAATACTCCCGAGCTAGTATCACACTAGGAGAACATATCCAAATATGGCACGTTTTCTTATTAGAAGATTGTTCTCCATCTTAATTTCTATAATTGGTGCGACCCTCGTCATTTTCACATTGACACGGTTCGGCCCCGACCCTGTCGATCTCTACCTCGGTGATTCCCAGGCTGAAGTCACTGAGGAATTCATTCAGATGATTCGAGCTGAACTCGGTGTGGATAAATCTCTACCGGAACAGTACGCCCGATGGGTCTGGAGCATACTACGCCTCGATATGGGGCAGTCAATCGGCACCCTGAGGCCGGTAAGCGAAATTATAAGGATCCACATAGGAACGACACTTATACTCGCTGCAGGAGCCTGGATATTTGCCATTTCTGTAGGCATAAGCATCGGAGTGTTATCAGCGGTAAAACGGGCAACTTTCTGGGATTATTTAGGCAGATCATTTGCTCTTTTCGGACAGGCAACTCCACAGTTTTGGTCAGGAGTAATGGCGATTTTGATTTTCGCGGTGATACTCGGATGGTTCCCCGCTGGCACACTGGGCAATCGAGAGGGTTTCATCCTTGAGTGGTCAAACCTCAAACACTGGATACTTCCATGGATTGTACTGGGGTGGCCAGCCTCAGCAGGCATCATGCGCCTGACCAGATCGTCCATGCTTGAAATACTGGACTCAGAATATATAAAGCTGGCCAGAGCCAAGGGTGTCGCGCCACAGAAAATCATATGGAAACATGGCCTTCGGAATGCACTAATTCCCCCTTTGACGTCTGCCTTGATATTACTGGCTGACTATCTAAATGGTGCCCTGGTAGTAGAAATTATCTTTTCTCTCCCAGGGATAGGAACGGTTGCTCTAAACCAGGCCGTATACGACAACGACTGGCCGCTGCTAGCAGGTACAGTACTGTGCTTTATCGGCATCTATGTCAGCTTTGCCTTCCTAGCGGATATTTTATACGCCTTCATAGACCCCAGAATTCGGTACGGATAGGGGGAAGGTAACAATATGTCTAGTCAGCTAGAAATGGATCTGATGGGAATCCGAAATTACCCACCCGGGATTAGTCACCTGTGGGAATTCTGGAAGTTCATGAGACGGTATCCCGCAATCCCTTTAGCTGTAATTGCCATTTTGATATTCTGCGGCATATTTGCACCACAGCTTTCTCCCCACGACCCTCGCGCGGGAGGAATTCGGGACCGCCACACACCGCCGGTATGGACCCAACAAGGCACTACAGATCACTTACTGGGAGCGGACCATTCCGGTCGGGACGTGTTATCACGGCTGCTTCACGGAGCGAGAATATCGCTTACGGTTATGGTCATCGCACTTGTAAGTGGTGGCATCATTGGCACAACGATGGGCGTGCTATCCGGCTACTATGGAGGATGGCTAGACGAGGTTATAACTAGATTGGTAGATATCTGGCAAGCTTTGCCCTTTCTCATGGTGGCACTCGTATGTGTGCTGCTTTTCGGGCAAAGCCTCATTCTACTCTTGTGTTTAATGATAGCTCTATCCTGGATTCCTTTCGTCAGGGTAATACGAAGCCAGACGCTGGCCATAAAGAATGAGCCATACGTAGACCTTGCCAGGGTTGCCGGTTGCACCCTCACACGAATCCTACTACGTCACATCCTGCCGGGGGTTGTAAACACCGCAGTCGTGATCGCGACACTAAGCGTGGGAAACTTAATCCTGGCAGAAGCCGCGCTAAGCTTCCTTGGAGCAGGCATTCCGCCACCCACACCTTCCTGGGGTGGCATGGTCTCAGACGGGAGGAGTTACCTTAGTACAGCGTGGTGGCCTACAGTGTTCCCTGGGCTTGCCATCTTTTTGGTGGTGATGTCTCTTAACTTCACCGGTGACTGGCTCCGGGATAGATTAGATCCAAGGCTAAGACAACTGGTAGATTAGGAGATCAGACTTTCTCTATTACATTGGCATTTCCTGCCGATCCTATATTAGAGTCTATATCTAATTATGTGTGGGAGGTTCACGCTCTACACAAGCCTGAAAGAACTTACCGATAGATTCGGTCTCGACTCTTTTCCTGTTAATGTAGCCCCTAGCTATAATATAGCTCCAACCCAACCCGTACTCACAGTAAGAAGTATGCCGGGCGACAACAAGCAGATTCAGGCCGATTTTATGAGATGGGGACTCATCCCTGCATGGGCAAAGGATGCTTCTCTGGGAGGCCGAATGATCAATGCTCGATCGGAGACAGCCTCAGAAAAGCCGAGCTTCCGATCAGCATTCCGGAAAAGAAGATGCCTCATATTGGCAGACGGTTTCTATGAGTGGAGAAAAACTCCCACCGGAAAACAACCTGTAAGAATCCAGATGAAAGGTGGAAGCCCGTTTGCCTTCGCCGGTCTTTGGGAAAGCTGGAACAACCGTGAAGGGGGGCAGATTCATTCCTGCACTATACTCACCATGGCTGCCAATTCTTTCATGAAGAACATTCACGATAGAATGCCTTTCATCCTTAAAAAAGACAACGAAAGTAAATGGCTCGATTGCTCAAGAAACGATCCTGAAGAAATCAAGGATATGATAGAAGAATTTCCAACCGACTATTTCGAATCGTGGGATGTGTCCAAACTTGTTAATACGGCTAGCAACAATAATCCTGAGTGTATGGAACCTGAGGTCAGGCTCCTTTAAATATTGCTAAGTTAGCACGATCCTACTATCCTGTAACAATATAAGACCCGCGGAAAGGCAAACGAGAATGGCATCCGTAGCATACACAGGTTCGGCGTATCTCCCAAGCGTGGACGATGAAGTTTCACTCACTGCCCTTATTGATGAGGAACACGATATCGTGTCGATAGAGTTCGATCGTGAGATCGGTGGATCCGCCAGCTGGCAGGGCACCTCCGTTGAAATCAAACAACGGCTTAAATATAGCGAGATTACTTTTAGAACCACTAATCTACCAGTGGAAACAGTAGATCTGGTCTGGAAGTTTAACGCTTCAAAGCTTGATAACAGTCTCGCCGCCGTGATAGTTCCACAACCTAACAAATTGCGGGTGTCCGGAGAAAAGGGCTTTATACTTAACAAATAGAATACAATGGGCCAACGGTTCCAAAACTTGAGAGTGGTCTAGTAACTTTGGAATAGTACCCCCCATTCTGTCTTCATCGCCTTTTCGATCCTCTTCTTACCGATGAACCTCAGCCAGTACTCGTTGTGATACAAGTTTGATGCGAAATATGCCCAAGGCGTAATCGGAGATCTCAATAGGGCATTTTCCAAGGGTTTGAGGGGCCCCCAGTAGATTAGTTTCTGACCTTTACTTGCAAAAGTGTTTCCACTTTGAAATCCCCAATCTACATCTGAGATATCCTCTCCAACAATCTCTATTTCAGATATGTCCCCGCATCCCAGACCAGCTTCATGCGCCAGTCTAATAAATTTAATGGACATCGGGTCAAACCCCATCATTCTGGCAGATACTGCATCCACCGAGACCTGATCTTCCCCGGCCAATATGACATTTTTCTCATGCCACTCCATGGCTCTAGGGCCAGGGCCAGAACCTGCGAAAGTACCGTCTGTAACAGCGAACACTCCAGGGTGTATCTGTTTTTGGATTCGCAGGAGATCGACCAGTGTTTCGTGTATCACGGGATGGGTCCAATGGCGCTGGAAGTTGAGCAGCCCGCCGAAAGCATTTTTCATAGCACCAGTGACAGTCGTGAAAACATGGGTTTTCATCGTTGGGAGGTGCACTATGTTCTTGCCAATTAGAGGCTTTGGGATATGAATACTGCCTCCATAGATCTTGTCGAGAACTAAAAGTTCACCTTCCGGTTTAAAGGGCACCCACTCTACATCTTCAAGATGAATACCATCAAGATCGTGCATATCCTCAACAGCTTTGTGCTTATTTTTGACCTCACCTTCCTTCGCATCCACGACTACTGTTCCGTTGTGAATGGGAATGAGATCCGTATAGCCATCCTGTTTAAGGGTTCTAATAACCCCGTCCAGTTGCCATGGAGAGGTTGAGCACGCAGGATAGTAGTGTTGCCATGAGATATTGATTTTCAGAAGTGTCTCAATGTCGCGCGACAATACCGATTGGTAACCAGCAAGCCTCATTGCGGTACCCACATCGTCTAAAACAGTTTTCGGGCTTGTCCTTACTACGGCGACTTTCGACTTCGACGTACGTTTGCCGGGGGTTTGTGCGACAGTCTGGAGGCTGCCTGTTCCCATCTAGCTCTCCAGGTAATCCTTCAGTTTCTTGGATCGGTTTGGATGCCGCAATTTACGCAAGGCCTTGGCTTCAATTTGCCTAATCCTCTCGCGAGTAACGCCAAAATCTTTGCCGACCTCTTCTAAAGTCCGGCTTCTTCCGTCTTCGAGACCAAATCGTAATTCAAGAACACGTGCCTCTCTTTCATTCAAGGTATGAAGCACATCTGTTACCTGTTCCCTGAGAAGTTGATAGGAAGCAGCTTCAACTGGAGCAAGTGCGGTGGTATCCGGAATGAAATCGCCCAGATGGCTATCCTCCTCTTCTCCGATAGGGGTTTCCAAAGATACCGGTTCTTGAGATATTTTCAGAATCTCTCTTACTTTCTCAGGTGAAATCTCCATCTCTTTACCGATTTCTTCACTTGTAGGTTCTCTTCCGTACTCCTGTACAAGCCTACGCGTAACCCTTAAAAGCTTATTTATGGTCTCAACCATATGAACCGGGATTCGAATGGTTCTAGCTTGATCAGCAATAGCTCTGGTTATCGCCTGTCTGATCCACCAAGTTGCGTACGTGCTAAATTTATAGCCCTTACGGTAATCGAACTTTTCAACAGCACGAATGAGCCCAATATTACCTTCTTGTATGAGGTCAAGGAGAGACATTCCTCTACCGATATACTTCTTAGCAACACTCACCACAAGTCTAAGATTTGCTTCGGATAAGTGCTGCTGAGCCTCATCACCTCTATCCTGAATACGGTCGATATGTTGATGGAAAAGAAGCTCGTAGGGTTGCATTTTTTCATCAAGACTTTCCTGGTTCGCTATCTCTCTTATCTCTGGTAAAGTGGGCCTGCCTTCAACGGCCCTGAATACATCGTCAGGCATCAATCTTGTATTTATGGACGATTGTTTGATCATCTCTTTCAGATCATCTCTATCTGGAGGATCTTGATCAGTCAATTCAGAATAAATTGCCGAAACCTGATCAAGTAATTCGTCTTGGAAAATACCGTCGATAGCGCTACGAATATCTGGATTTGCCATAAGATCTGGCAAAGTCCCATCAAAAGGGACTTCTTTGGCCACGAGAATCGCTTTGATTATATTCTCATTGTCTCCAATCGACCTGAGCATCTCCGAAATTATCTTACGGGCCTTAGGAGAATTGCCGTCGTCGCCAGCAAGTTCTTCATTTAGTCTTTCGACGTATCTTTTTGCCTCGAATTTACGAGCTAATTCTCTCTCTTGAGGAGCTTTTAGAAGATCAACCCTGCCTATTTCTCGAAGATACATTCGCACGGGATCATCAATAACCTCTACCGTGCCTATCTCTTTTTCCCACTGCCGGGCTGCTTTGGCTTTGAGATCTTCCAAGCTTGGTGGAGAATCTTCGTCTATATCTTCGTCGTCGTCACCCCTGACGGGTCTGCTCATCCCCAATTCCATAACAGAAGTGTCATCTTCATCTTCATCTTCATCTTCATCTTCAACAACATTTTCACGTGTCTCATCGTCCTCTGGACGATAACCATCTTCTTTCGACCTGCTACTGGTTAAAGCACCGTCTATGAGGTCTGACTCACCACCTAAAGATTTAATTCCGTCTGTTGTCATTTGAGGTAACTCCTTTACACAACCGCCACATCAAGCGAATGTGATTCAAGGCCACATTTATAGGCTATCGGTTTTCTAGATAACCGATACTATATTCTAACAGACCTATGTTGTTCGAGTAGGGATCTCCACGGTTTCATAGGTCTCTCTAATCTTACGATCCAGTTTCGTGAGAGAATCTTGTAGCTCGCTAGAAGGCGGATGTCCACTTTCCTGCGCGGATATAAGGCTATCCCTGTGTTCATGTAACAGTCGTCTCTCCAGCCGCTTCAGACAAACTTCCAAATCTGTCTCCGCCTCCCTGTCAGTCGCGGGTACAAGTTCCAAGGAGGATATAAAATCATACCGATTCTTGAGTAACGGATCGAGAGCATTGGTAGACTCATCTTCCAATACTGCTCCACCCGATTCCCACAATGTGAACAATTCCCTGTCTTCAGGGCGACGAAAGTATTCTGAGCTAATTTTTGACGCGATAAACCTTAAACCAGGTTTACCAAAGATAAGCGAGAGTGCATATTCGTCCAATTTAGTGTCATTGGTGGCTTCGTTAATCTTTGAATCTGGGTTCAACCCATCAGCCGACGCTCTAAATCTATCATTACCTTTAGGATTTCTTGCGTTAGCCTTAGGCCGCGGTGCGGATTGCAGAGCAGCTCTCACTACTTCGGGCGTAGATTCCAACTCATTTGCCAGTTTGTTGAGATAATCCTCCATATCGAATGGATCCATAGATCGAAATAGCGGGGCGAGCGCATTAACTACCATACCCTTTCCTCCTGGTGACCGGACGTCAAATCTACCGGCTACAACGGGAATCAAGTAATCTATTACATGCGCAGCGCTCGCAACGACTTTCTCCCATTCCCCGTTTCCCGACCTAATAAATTCATCAGGATCTTTACCTTCAGGTAAAGACAAAACCTTAAGTTTTATTGGACCTGCAGAAAAAAGAGGATCGCTTTTTCCTCGGGTACTTTCATTAAAGATTCTCCAAGAAGATTCAAGACTTCGGAGGGTCGCTTCCTGCCCAGCCTCATCTTGATCTAGAGCAAGAACATAGGACGCTGCCAAATTACGAAGCTGTCGCACTTGTTCGGTTGTGACCGCTGTACCCATGGAAGCCACAACGTTTTCGTAACCGTGTTCATGCGCAGCGATTACATCCATATAACCTTCAACGATAACTCCCTCATCCGCCTTTCGTATCGCATCTCTCGCAATATGAAATCCATACAAGATGCGACTTTTATCAAATATGGGCGTGGCCGAAGTATTGATGTACTTAGGCATCGAGTCATCAAGAGATCTGGCGCCAAATCCTGCCACCTGCCCAGTGCGATTGTGAATAGGAAACATGAGTCGATCCCAAAAAAAATCGCGGGTAGTCTCATTTCCAGTTCTGTTGAGAAGCCCACATTCAACGGCCTTATCTAGGTCTATATCGTGAAAGGCCAAATGGGCTTTCAGAGACGATTTACCTTTCGGACTATATCCGATCCCAAATTTTTGCCTAATATTATCTCCGAGACCCCGTTGATCCAGATAATTTCTAGCTGATATTCCTTCGTCACTAAGCAAGGCCTCCATGTAAAATTTGAGGGCAACTCCGTTTATGGCAAAGAAATCATCTCTATCTGGTGTGTCCTCCTTAAAGGTGACTTCAACTCCCGCCCGTTGCGCGAGCATTCGGAGAGCATCGCCGAATTCAAGGCCGTCAATCTTCATAATGAAGCTGAATACATCTCCACCGCTAGCGCACTGGCCAAAGCAGCGCCAAGATTGACGACTAGGATCAACTATAAAAGAAGGGGTTTTCTCATTATGAAAGGGGCAGTTGGCCTTATAGTTGCGACCTGCTCTTTGGAGCTGTACCCGCTCAGATACAATCTCAACTACATCTAGCCTAGATTTTATTTCATCAGTGTCTGCCAAAGACTTCAACCACTAACCTAAATCTTAAGTACTGGCAATATTTTTACAGTATTTCATGCCAAGATGGAAATGCATGAATGTTCATGCGTTTTCTGATATTCCGTAGGCGTATTCTGCGATGCTTTCAATGGGCTCAATAACACTTTCCGCATGCCAGGTGATGTGTTCAATATGAGATTTCATGTCCGCCAAACAATCACCTACGGCGTTCCATTCATTTTCATCATTCAGGAATTGGCCCAATTTCTCTGTAAAAACTAATTGAGCGCTCCAAATATCACCCAGGTCCGTACAAAGTTTGGACAATTCCTCATCTAGATTCTCAGGTAACCCCATCTCCTTTAGCTTGACGAGGATCCTATGCGCCATTACTGAGCGTTGGCGAGCTTGGGCGAGGTTTGCCTCAGTTCCGGACACATCTTTATCAACCACAGAAAATATCTCCTCTACGTAGACCCTTGATCCACTATTCCATAATGAGTTATATAACTGACCCATGTATCCTTTATGGATTCTAGTGCCATTGCCTGAGATTTCTCCCCCATTCCGTTAATATACTCAAATGTACGTTTCCAGATATGATCCACTTCTCGTTTCCAAGGAGCGTATTCCAGCCCGTGCGAATCTCGCTGCATGGCTTCAAGATGCTCTTGGATATGAGCAACATTATTCAAGACCAAGCGTGACTTAAACCGGTTTGTAGCTTGGGACGGTTGACTCATTAACGGATTATAGCAGGGTCAAAATTGCAGAGAATTATCATATAAAGGCCTCGGTTTTTCGTCTAAATGACGCGTTCTCTGAAGATCATACTGACACCCGGTACGATGCTCTCCGCGGTTCGAATCGCATATTGATCTGTCATCCCTGAAATGTAGTCAACTACAGCCTGATCTGGTGACTCGCTTCGCAAGTTGTACTCCTCAGGTATAAGGTCCTTATTACGATGAAAGTGTTCGAATAAAAGAGCTACTATCCTCCGGGCAGATCTTCCTTCATCCCCTTCATCTTCTGGAACATAAACATTGTGGAACATATATTCCCGCAAGCTGTTGACAGCTCCCCTGACAGCTTTACTCATAGATATAACCGGAGTTGTCGATACCTCAATTTCTCCGGTTGCCCCCCAAGAAGTCTCTACTATGTCCGTAATCATGGAGTTAACCCGTTCCGAATGTCTCCTACCTAGAACATCTTTTATTTCTTCAGGAAGTGTCCTTTCTGTGAGGATACCCGCCCGAAACGCATCCAATAGGTCGTGATTTAAGTATGCAACAGCATCTGAGATTCTGAGAACCTGGGCCTCAAGACTCAAGTCATCAACTAGTCCAGGATCAAGAAAATCACCTCTGGGTTTAGAATGGTGCAGGATCCCCTGCCGAACCTCCCATGTGAGATTTAGGCCCTTGCCATCTTTTTCCAGCCTATCGACTATACGTAGACTTTGGTGATTATGCCTGAACCCTTCAGGATGGATCTTACCTAATTCATCCTCCCCGATATGCCCGAATGGCGTGTGTCCCATATCGTGTGCTAAGGCTATGGCCTCAGTGAGATCTTCGTTCAGATTGAGGGCTCTCGCTATCGTCCTTGCTATTTGAGCAACTTCAAGAGTGTGGGTCAGCCGGGTGACATAATGGTCACCTTGAGGGGCAATAAAAACCTGGGTTTTGTGCTTAATACGCCTAAAAGCCTTACAGTGTATTACTCGATCCCTGTCTCTTTGGAATTCTGTTCGGAGTCTGGGTGGCTCTTCTTCAATAACCCTGCCTCGGCTAGCTCCTGATTTGGTAGCGAAAGGAGACAGCCTTCCTTCCATTTCATCAAGCCTTATCCTCACAGAATTCAAGTTTTCGGTCAAAAACTTTCCGTCCCCACTATGCAGACATGTTAACTGTCAAAATCTCTTACCACTGCTTGCGGTGGCTCCCCATGACGTATCCTCTCCATGTTCTCAAAACCGAACTGCGCTCTCCTAGCCCATGTATCCCAAGTAGTGCCTGCCATATGAGGGGTAGCGACTACGTTGGTCATCGTTAGGAGAGGGTTATGAGGATCAACCGGCTCTTGCTCAAATACATCCAACCCAGCCCCCGCTATGATCCCTCGTTCAAGTGCTTCAATCAAGGCTTGCTCATCTACAACTGGCCCACGGGATGTATTTATGAGAATTGCAGACGACTTCATCATGGCCAATCTTTCGGCGTTGACAATATGATGCGTATCTCCGGTGAGTGGCGTATGACAAGTGATTATGTCAGATGTCCGAAAAAGTTCCTCTAAGGAGACATAAGTAACGCCCAAATTCTTACTCACCTCGTCATCGAGCGGATAGAGATCGTAGTACTGTACCTGCGCGTCGAAAGATTGCACTCTTTTTGCGACCTGTTTCCCTATATTCCCAATCCCCAAAACTCCAACTTTCTTACCAGCCATCTCGAAAGTGTTTTGACCTGTAATCGGTTCATTCCATCTACCTTGACGCGTAGCAGGGTCACTTGCCAACAACTGCTTGTATATGCTTAGCATTAAAAGCAGCGCATGATCGGAAACAGCCCAAGAGTTAGCTCCACCGTTGTTCGCGCAGGGAATCTCTAGATCCCTAAGCAAAGTGAGATTAACTCGGTCATAACCAGCCGCAAGTAACTGCACAAGCCTACACTTCTCTGCGGCTCGAACTACCTCATCTGACGGGTCCATGCCGTAGCAAAGCAAAAAGTCTGCGTCCTTTACGGCCTCTATCTGTTGTTCTTTCGTGGATTCTCTACCGATAACTGTGAGGTCGTATCCACTGGGCACATATGAAACTACTTCATCTATTATTGCCTGCTTGAGCGCGGTAAAAAATATCACTTTAACTTCAGACATTTAATCTCCAAACACCCTCCAAGAATTTTGAAACAATTAGCCGCCGTATCTTTGCCTTAGAATATCCTTTAGCCTCTTTGGTGAGAAGTCTCCAGATTTACAGACATCAATGATTTCCTTCTCCCCTGCCTCCACTTTCGCTATTGCTGCTGGAAGATCTTCCACAACTTCCTTAGGAATGCTAATCACACCATGTTTATCTCCCAGAAGTATATCCCCAGGACTAACTGTGACTCCACCAATTGTGACCGGGATATTGGCCTCAACAAGGTGAACATTCGCCCGAGAGACCAACTGCGTTGTCGCAAAGGCGTTAAATCCGTATTCTTGCATCTCATCAAGATCTCTGACCCCACCATCTGTTACTACTCCCACGCAATCCAAAGCTGTGTGTATCGCACTCTGAACCTCACCCCAGAAAGATCCAATAACATTCGGATGGTCGAGATCTTTCATGACGATCACACGTGGAGCGGGAATTTTCAGTATTTCATCAACCCAAGTTACTCGAGAAAAGTTCATATTTTCAGAAGGTGGGGTTGATGCCTTGATCACTGCGGTAACCGCGTGACCTGCCATAGCTCCCATTCCTGGAAACATGCTCTTTATATCTGGGGTCATGAATCCTTCTGTGCGAGACCGTACATTGAGGCCCTCTATTGCATTCGATACCGCACACGTCTGCATCTCTCCGATCAGCTTTATTTGCACTGCTGTTACCTCTGCCATAGTTTGCTCCTGAGATGTGAGTTTTGATCCCTACTCAGTCATGGGGAACAAAAGGCATCATAACAGAGAGAGTGCTTACTAGATCAACTAATTAGACAGGAGCAATTTTGTTCTTGACCGCAGTTAAGCGCAGCCTATAATTGACGGGCTGCGATAAGACCTTCCAGTTACGTAAGTAAATGGGCATTTGGTCTAATCGGAAGCTGAAGATCTGCAAATCAAGCAAGGAGGGACGCGGGCTGAATGAGTAGGGCCGTGTTCGACCAAGGAGAGAAAGAGCATGGCAAGAGGTGAAATAGGTTTTGTAGGGCTGGGAATCATGGGCAAACCCATGGCGAGGAACCTGATGAAAGCGGATTACAATGTGACTGTCTATGACATTGTTGCAGAAGCGGTTGAAGAATTGGCAAGCGATGGCGCAACTCCTGCTTCATCAGCCGCAGAGGTAGCTTCAAAAGTACCCCTGATTATAACAATGGTACCGGACTCACCTCAGTCAGAAGCAGCAATAATGGGACCTGGTGGGGTACTTGAGGGTGCCTCAAAAGGTGACACGGTCATAGATATGAGTTCTATAGCGCCCAGCTCATCACAAAAGATAGCTTCTGCCTGTGAGGCATTGGGGGTCAATTTCTTAGACGCTCCCGTAAGTGGCGGAGAAACAGGCGCCATTGAGGGCACCCTGGCCGTAATGGTTGGAGGACAAAAAGAAATATTCGACTCGAACTTCGACATGCTATCTACTATGTCCGGAAGTATCGTGCTCTGCGGTGGATATGGAGCTGGCAACACCACTAAGCTGGCGAATCAGATCATCGTCGCTGGCAATATTGCGGCCCTTGGAGAGGCAATGGTTCTGGCCAGAAAATCTGGAATTGATCCTCAGGTAGTGTTCGATGCGATCAAAGGGGGATTAGCCGGCAGCACAGTCATGAACACAAAGGGACCTATGATGATAGAAGGAAATTTTGATCCGGGTTTCAGGATCGTTCTACACCAGAAGGATCTCCACAACGCCATCCTAACTGGAAAAGAGGTAGGTGTTCCTCTAGTCATAACAAGCCTAGTTCAGCAAATGCTTGGTTCTCTTATTAACGAGGGGAAAGGTAATTCCGATCACTCAGCGATAGCAAACTTTATGGAGGACATGGCTGGAGTTTCAATTTCTGGAAAGTAACTCAGGATACATCCAGACCAACGGCCCCTAAAACTAAGAGGCCGTTGGTCTTACAATCCCTCAAATATCAAATACCTTGCTGCGATCCGAGTACTGTACAAAGCAATCCGCTCACAATACCATCGCTTCATGATCAAAGAATTTTTCAATTTTGATTCCTCGTTTGAACCAATCAACACACAGGAGGTCTATCCCAATGGCAGGTAGAGAGATTCCTACGAAAGAGGAGGTCGACGCCTTTCTAAAGGACACTAACTGGGGCAGGTGGGGGGATAAAGGCTCCGCAGGCGCCATGAATCTAATTAATGATAAGAAGCGATTAAATGCAGTCAAGCTGGTCAGAACGGGTCGTACAGTATCCCTCAGTAGGCCGCTTCCCGTTACTCCAGCAGGTGACAACCCTAGGCCTGCTCAACACTATATGCACAAAGAATCTCGGCCATTTGATGGCGGAGCAGCGATGGACTATTACGGCGTCTTCTATCATGGAACCGCGACTACACATATTGACGCCTTGTGTCACGTATGGAATAGAGATGGTATGTGGGAAGGCAAGGACCCAGATGACATCATCACATTTGGCGGAGCTACATATGGCACAGTTGACAGTTGGAAAAACGGAATACTTACTAAGGGAATACTGCTTGACGTACCCCGGCATCGTGGCAAACCGTATGTAACGATAGATAGCCCGGTACATGGTTGGGAACTTGACGACATCGCCGAAGCTCAAGGAGTGACAATTGAGTCAGGTGATGCAGTTTTTGTCTACAGCGGTCGAGAAAAGTATGTTGCAGCCCATGGTGGTAGATGGGGAACTCCAGAAGGACGTCCCGGTCTTCACGCTTCTTGCCTACCTTTCGTAAAAAATCATGATATATCCATTCTCGGCTGGGACATGATGGATGCATCACCCAACGAATATGACATTCCGTGGTCGGTACATGGAGTCATATTCGCATACGGTGTGGCACTCGTGGATAACTCATTACTAGAACCCCTCTCAGATGTCTGTGACGAGGAAGGCCGGCACGAGTTTATGCTCACAATTAATCCGTTATATGTTGAAGGTGGAACAGGATCACCAGCGAATCCCATAGCAGTCTTTTAAGATCTCAAATGGACAAACAAATCAGGGAAATAATCCCAGAAGCATCCTACAATTTTACAAAAACTTGTAATTTCGCCTCTTTCTATAGGAGCAAATATTCTACTGATGTTTACATAGATGGAGTTTATAGTCGACTTATAGAAACGCCAGTAGGTCTGTGCCTTGCATCGGCCAGCGAATTTTCCAGAAATAATGAACCTATTATAGAGGTCTCTGTACGTGGCCAAGTTTTGACTGAAGAGTCAGTGACCCAAGCTGTCAATCAAATTTCACGGATCATAGGGGCAGATCAAAACCCTTTCGAGTTCTACAAAATGGCCGAGTCGGACCCAATGCTCGCTCCGCTGGTCGAAGAATTTCGAGGGTTGCATATTCCTCAAACCAACACCGTCTTTGAAGGCCTGATTCTGGCAATACTGGGCCAGCAGATAAGCACTCATGTCGCACGAATACTCCGGGAAGGCATTGTGAAAATTTACGGCAACGCACTCGACTTTGAAGGAGAGACATATTACGCATTCCCTACACCAGAATCACTTGCCACAGCCGGGATAGAGAGTCTGCATGCTAACAAATTCAGCCGGAGGAAAGCGGAATACGTTTGTGATATTGCAGATATGCAATATCAGGGAAATATCGACTTGGAAGATTTGAGAAACGTATCTCATCACGACGCTACAAATAAGCTGATTTCGCTCAGGGGCGTGGGTCCATGGACAGTTCACTGGTTGCTCATCAGGTCTCTCGAATACCAGGACGGGTTTCCTTCAGGTGACCTCGCACTTCAAAAAATTATGGGAAAATATTTACGAGATGGGTTGATAATGTCGGATAGTGAAGCACTTAATTACTCAGAAAGATGGACACCGTATCGCAGTTGGGTTACAACGTACATTTTTGCTAGCCTTCGAAGCGGTCTTACCGTATAAAGACTCAGCCGCTGGCATACGTGACCAGAAATAAGAAGGGTGTCTCAAAACAGAATCATCCTTCCTAAAATCCTAGGCAGCAAATACAATCAGGACAGTTCCTCTAAGTCGATGGTTATTGTTTTTTCTTATCGCCCCGATTTCGTTTACTTGTTCCCTTCGAGGAGATTTTCTTTGAAGAACCGTTCATTTTCGCTTTTTCGTCTTCCTCTAATTCAAGCTCGCTAACGCATGCTATAGAAGATACTGCATCGCCTTCTCTTGGTGAAAAAATTGTTACTCCTTGAGTAATTCTGCCCCTGAGTGTGCGTATTTCGCTCAAATTAGTCCTCATAATCTGTGCGTTTTCGGAGACCACGTACACTTCTTTAGATTCAGCGACAATCTGGGCATCAGCTATAAGACCAGTGTTTTTGGTCAACTTAAAGGCTCTGAGGCCTAAACCACCACGTCCCTGTCGTCTGTATTCTGAAAGCGGGTTAACTTTGCCTCTACCCAGCTTACTGATAGTCATAAGTAAACTATCATCATTCCCCACGTCCATTGCAACAACGCGGTCGCCGGTTCGAAGTGACATACCTTTAACACCCCCGGCTGTTCGACGCCTTACGGGAAGATCATTCACGGAAAACCTAATACCCATGCCCTGCTCTGAAACGAAAATGATGTCATCGTCGTCTTTTGCCAACTTAACCGAAACGACCTCATCATCGCCTTTAAGATTCATAATGATCAACCCTGAAGGTCGAATTCTCTCCACGTCTTCTAACTTGATCCTCTTGACACGACCCATCCTGGTTCCCAATACAAGATATTGGTATTGTTCATATTGCTTCTTACCGACACCAATCAAGGCGCTGATGCTTTCTGTATCCCAAACATTTACGATGTTCTGCACAGGTACCCCTCTTGTGTTCCTGCTAACATCCGCACGAAGTTCATAACCGATTTTGGACAGTACTCTTCCTTTATTTGTGAAGAACATCAGACTGTCATGGCTGTCAACTACCAACAGATCCTTAATTGGATCACCATCTTTCATATTCATGCCAGAGACACCTTTTCCGCCCCTGTGTTGCCTTCGAAAGGTATCAGCGGGTATCCGTTTCACATAACCACCCTGGCTGTAGGTCACAACTATTTGTTCGTGTGCTTCGAGCTCCTCTCTACTTAGATCCCAGGCCTCGCTACTAATCTTTGTCCGTCTCTTGTCACCAATCTTTTTCTTGATCTCCTCAGTCTCGTCCTTTACAACATTCAGAATTTTATTTTCATCGGAAAGAAGGGCTTCAAGACCTCGTATTGTTTCTTGAAGATCTTGATATTCCTGCTCGAGCTTCTCCCGCTCTAATGCCGCGAGCCTACGAAGTTGCATATCAAGAATAGCCTGAGCCTGGGGTTGGTCTAATGCGAATCGATTCATGAGCCCATTTCGAGCGCTCTCGACATCATCTGAGTTTCGAATCAGTTGAATAACTTCATCAAGATTACTGATAGCTATCCTGAGGCCAGCAAGTATATGTGCCCTTTCCTGTGCCCGCCTAAGCTCGTATTCAGCCCTGCGCCGTACTACTTGCTGGCGGAATAAGACGTACTGCTGGAGAGCAGTTTTGAGTGTAATCACACGAGGAGTGCTATCAATCAAGGCAAGCATATTAGCCGAGAAGGAGGATTGAAGAGACGTTTGTTTATACAGATTATTTAGGATGACTTGCGGCTGAACCCCTCCCCTAAGCTCGTAAACTATTCTCATTCCATCTCTATCAGACTCATCTCTAATTTCTGAAATGCCCTCTATTCGGCGTGTCTTGACCAGAGCAGCTGTTTTCTCCACAAGTGCGGCTTTATTCACCTGGTAAGGAAGTTCTGTTACTACAATTTGAAACCTGTGGGAAGCCCGTTCCATCTCCTCTATTTCGGCGACAGCTCTGACAATGATCTGCCCTTTACCAGTTGTGTAAGCGTCTCGGATTCCTTGCCTACCCATGATCATGCCGCCTGTGGGAAAGTCAGGTCCCTTCACATACTTCATCAAGTCTTCCGAAGTAGCATCAGGATCATCAATGAGAGCATTAACCGCGTTACATACCTCTCTTAAATTATGAGGAGGTATGTTTGTGGCCATCCCTACGGCGATCCCAGAAGCACCGTTCACGAGAAGATTTGGCAGCCTTGCCGGCAGAACAACCGGTTCTCTCAAAGTATCATCGAAGTTGAGGGTCCAATCGACGGTTTCTTGGTCAAGATTGGCAAGCATTTCATCCGCTACATTGCTGAGTCTCGCCTCTGTGTACCTCATGGCAGCAGCAGGATCATTATCTATGCTTCCAAAATTTCCCTGTCCGTCCACAAGGGGCATTCGAACAGTGAAATCCTGTGCAAGCCTCACCATCGCGTCATAGACTGCTGTATCTCCATGAGGGTGCCATTTACCAAGTACCTCACCAACCAGTCTCGCACTTTTCTTATAGCTAGAATTAGATCTCATACCTAAGTCGTTCATCGCGTAAAGTATCCGGCGCTGTACAGGCTTCAATCCATCCCTTACGTCCGGAAGAGCCCGAGATACGATTACGCTCATCGCATAATCAAGATAAGAAGAGCGCATCTCTTCAACAATTTGAGTCGGCTTGATGAAACCGAATTCTGACTTACTGGATGTCATCAATTACTCCTCTGCAGTATCCTCTACTATGAGGCACAACCCCATCAAAGATACTTCCAATATTTCCGGGGGTTCTGACGCTTGAATTCCGCTGTTGGGACCATTTATCCGAAGGGGACAGTTAGTCCCATTTCATGGCACAATTATACCACAAAAAGTTGTGTTTCCCGGAGGATTTATCCCCCTATATTGTGGATTTCGCTCTTCGAACGAGTGTTTCAAAAAGCTTGTCGAAGTGCGGGGGTAGTTCTCCTCTTCTCTCCGGATGGAATTGGACTCCAAGAACCCAGTCATGTTCAGGACTCTCAAGAGCCTCAATAACCCCATCTTCCATAGACCAAGCAGAAGACATAAGATGCTCTGATTTATGCCTCTCCATGATTCCCTGATGGTGCCTACTGTTCACCCGCACGAACCCACCAGAGCCTACAGTCGAAGAAAGGCGGCAACCAGGAGAAATAAAAATACGATGATAACTTGAATCCCTCTCACCGTTTTCTTCGGAGGTTGCATTATGCCCATCAATTGATTGTGCCAGTTTTCCACCCATTGCAACGTTAAGAACCTGCATCCCACGACAGATTGCAAGAACAGGAGTATCCGAGCTAAGTACTGTGCTGAGTAGAGGTACCTCCAGATCATCTAGAGCCTCGTTGTACCAAGGCCTGGAGCTTACGTCAGGTTGTTCGCCATACCATGAAGGATGCACATCAGCACCTCCAGCAATCAATAGGCCGTCAATCTGACGAGACACTTCTTTCAAGTCCCTTGCTTCTCCTGGGATGATGTAACGAACCTCGGCCCCGTACTTTTCAACCATTTCTGAGTATGGTCTGCCACGCTGTCTATCCGAACACGTGACGCCTATTACCGCTTTATCTTCAATCATTCTGGTCTTTAATACCGATCAATTCTTTTCTGAATTAAGTCCGTGGTAATCAGGTGCTCGCTTTTCTCTAAATGACTTCAAAAACTCTTTATGTGCAAGAGTCTGCTGAGATTTTGAAAATATCTCGCTCTCCATTTCCATTACCCTAGAAGGATCATCAAGAAATTGATGCTCTCTTACCATCCGTTTTATCTCGGCTAGTTGCCACGTAGGATTGAATGCGATCAAGCCGGCCAAATCTACCGCCCTCTCCATCAATTCATCATCGGGATAGACATGATTAACCAATCCAGTTTCCAGAGCCTCGCCAGACTCGATAAACCTGCCCGTCAGCATAAATTCCATGGCTTTGCCAATTCCAACCGTCTGGGCCAAGAGATGTGTACTCGCATACTCTGGCGTCAGTCCTATGTAGGCAAACCTAAAAGATATTCTCGCATTCTCCGCCATGATCCTGATATCACAGCCCATAGGCATAGTAATACCTAATCCAATCGCGTAACCATTCAAAGCACAGATCACAGGCTTCGATTCTCTGATAAAGATCGGCCATTTCGGGAAGCGATCAATTTGGTCGTCTCCTGATCCTGATTCCCCTCTTACGGTGGCCTCGAATCCACTCACATCTGCTCCAGAACAAAATGCCCTTCCTGCTCCGGTTATAACGATTGATCCGATCTCTTTGTCAATGTTAAAGTGCTCTATTTGTTCACGAATTTCCCTACCCATCGTTGCATTAACTGCATTTAAATAGTCAGGCCGGTTAAGCGTAATAATCCCTACTCTTCCTTTTCGTTCTGCCAAAATTGATTCCCAATCTTTAATCCCTGTCATCGAAATGCTCCCTCATTTAAAGGTAATAGCGCCTATTTTTCTCCACTTTTGTCCGAGGCTTGCAACTTAACACAGCAGTCATACAGGAACAACAAATTAGAAAAATTATGCCTAATAATTCTCGATACCCTATCCTATGTTGTCGTTAGCACGACAACAAATATACGATTCTCCAAATAATTTGGGCGGCCGATAATAAAATGGGCTTATAAATGAGGATTATTCTATGAAGATCGTCAACGTAACAGCCGTGTACCCAAACTACCAGAACGTGGCCCCATCATGGAGAACCCACTTCTGGCAAATAGTAGTCAGGATCGACACCGATGCAGGCGTTTCAGGATACGGATACGGCGGGGGTGGAAGGGCCGCTGTAGAAATAGTTAATCGACATTTATCCGAGTTAGTTGTAGGTAGCGAAATAGACTCAGTAGACGATATAGCCAAGCTCTGGGACGAATTATATTTTCAGACTATTCCCTATGGGAGGAAGGGCGTGGCCATCATGGCAATAAGCGGGGTTGATCTTGCTCTATGGGATTTGCTTGGCAATGCGGAGGGTCAGCCAGTGTACAAGCTGATAGGCCCTCGCCATAAAGATAACATCCGTGCCTATGCGACAGGAATAGATACCGAGTGGTATGCAGAAATGGGATTTACTGCGCATAAATTTCCTCATAAATGGAAGTCGAAAAAAGATTATGAGGTCGCTATTCGACGATCAGAAAAGGCCAGGCGTTTAATGGGTCCAGATGCACTAATTATGATTGATACCTATATGTCTTGGAACCGCGAGACCACAATCCGAATGGCGAGCAATCTCCGAGATTACAACATCTACTGGTTCGAAGACATCCTTACACCGGACGATTTGGTAGGACAATCCGAATTAAGGGACACGGTAAATCCAATTTTGATATCGGGCGGTGAACACGAATTTACTCATTATGGTTTCCAAAATCTCGCCCAGAGTGAGGCTTTGGATCTGTGGCAACCTGACATCACATGGTGTGGCGGGATAACTGCAGGATTACGAATACTAGAAATTGCGCAGGAAAAAGGAATCCCCGTTGTGCCTCACCGTGGAGGAGAAGTGTGGGGACTCCATCTGATCACATCTTCAATGTGTGACAACTTAGCAGAGGTCTTGCCAGGTTCTCAAAGAGCACAGAAAGATAATCTTTGGCTCGGGGAACCCACTGCGAGGGATGGTTTAATTTGCCTTACTGATGACCCTGGTTTCGGGGTTACTATCAACGAAGAGATGCTCCCTTAGTGTGGCACCAGAACCAATCAATCAGCTGTGCTGTCAATCAAGCCCTTGATATATCCATATGTGTAAGCAAACCCTACCATCTTAGAATTTTCCCCTGACATGCTAGGTACATGATCTGGCATAAGCATATAAGGATATCCAACCTCTTTGTACGTGTTCACACATTCGCGCATGTCCACATCGCCATCGTCAACATATGTTTCTATGAAGTCTAAGAACCGTCCGTGTATATTTCTAAAATGTACGTTAAATATCTTTTCTCGCTCTCCAAAGTAACGTATGACATCAAATATTTCTTCGGCAGGATTATCCAACATTTCGCTTACCGTACCTTGACAGAAATTAAGTCCGTGATAGGGACTGGGATAAAGATCTATAAATTGCTTGAGTCCTTCAACGCTGCCTAGCACTCTGTCAACACCTCTGAATCCTTCCGGCTGAGGCATACCGGGGTCGTGTGGGTGCAAAGCCATTCTTACCTCATTCTCGCCAGCTACAGGAACGACTCTCTTTAAAAAGTAATCTATTCGCTCCCACATCATGTCGGCATCAGTTAAACCTGCTATCGTTAGTGGAGGATCTTGAACAGCCTTTGCGTAGCGAAAAGCCCGAGTTTCCGACCCACCTCGCCATTTTTCACCATCCGTGCTAACAACACCTAGCAGTGTCATGTTGTATTTAACTGCCGGGATTCCTGCCAGAGCACAATTACGGATTATATTTTGAATTAGCTCAATTTCACGATCCCTTTCTGGGCTTTTGCCAAGCATGATGTTCGGATACTCCGCATTGGATATTTCATGGGAGTTCAATGGCAGAGGGATGAAGTCCAAACTGATCCCGAAAGACTCCACATGCTCTCTATACCTAGTCAGGGTCTCAGCTGTCCATGACTCCGGACATCCGGGTGGGTAGCCACAAATGTGATTGACCCCAAGCTGAGCAAACACCCTATAGTCATCATCGTTTCTGGCTTTCAACTGTGTTCCTACATGCATCATATCCCCCTAAAGGACGCGGTTATTCTAACGTGGTGACCTTTCTAGAATCGATAAAGTCCCAATCGATTTCATATCCCAATCCTGGTGCCGTAGGAGCTTCAATCATGCCCTGTGCATTGCGGGAAATATCCTCAACGAGGCCGAAGCGATGTGCCTCTGTTGGCTGCCACCATTCGAAGTACGCGCAATTTGTGACCGAATATATAACGTGTAGGTTTGCTATATTCAACAGAGAGTTCCCCGCAGTCCCTATCTCACAGTTTAATCCAAACCCTTCTGCCATTGAGCATAGCTTTTTTAGTCCTGTAATTCCAAGTTTCGCTGCCGTACCTCGTACAAGTCTGTTCGAGTTCAGTCGGATCATTTGCGCACCCTGAAAAAACTGATTTTCCGATTGGTCACTCATGCAAATAGGCACCTTAAGCCTTTCAGTCAGTTGTGAAATCGCATCGAGATCGTAGTACGGAACCGGATCTTCATACCAATAGAACCCATTGTCGTCCAGAGCTCTGCCAATGTCGTATGCTTTACGGAAATCGTAACCACAATTTGGATCTAGCATCAGTTCCATGTCATCTCCAACAGAATTCCTTACCATGCCTACCATCTCAATAGTTTCTTTACTCCCCATAACTCCGGGATGAATTTTATACGCTCGGAACCCATGCGAACTTATTTCTTGCGATTCTGTTACATAGCCGGCGGAAGTAGTGTGGCGTGGAGGATAGGTCGCGTATGGCTCGACCTCGTATCTTTGAGCACCCAACAGTTTGAAGACCGGCAATCCCGAGGCTTTGCCGGCGATATCCCATAAAGCTACATCTACAGGAGCCCATGCAGTCATCTTCATCCCTCGTCTACCTGAAAGCAATCTAAGTCGGCTCCATAGAAGTTCACGATCCGCCGGATCAGTACCTAAGATTTCCTCTTTAAGTACTTTTAGAATAGGGCCGTACAAGGAATCACCACCATTACGGAACTCCCCTACAAAGCAATTACCCTCTAGTCCTTCGTCCGTGAATATACGTAGAACTCCCTGTTCAACCTCACCAAAAAACCTACCAAGATCGGAGTTAAGTCCGGTATCTGGGAGTTCACGCTTGATGACGTCTATTTTCATGTCAGTAATTCTCAAATGACATCTCCATTTTTTCGCCTATAAGGATTCTCGAAACTACTTTTATTAATCGTTTTAGAACTCGCAAAGCAAATTATACGGGAGTGCTCTTGTATTACTCCTTTACAGGATTTTCAGCCAATCCAGTTAGGGATAATTTACTTATCTCTCAGGAGGCAAATGGTAGAATCGCCGAATGCGTATTCTTAGGAGAGCTGCGCGCTGGACACCCAGTAGTCGTATTTACTATGGATGGATAGTGTTAGCTGTTGGAGCAATGGGTACGTATGCTGCCACGGGATCGGCTCAGGTAACACTGGCTGGAATCCAGACACTTATGTTTGAAGACACTGGATGGGATCGTAGCACTATCGCTATGGGCGTTAGTATTGGAACATGGTCTGCTGGATTACTAACGCCAGTCTTTGGGAAAATCGCAGACACGCACGGTCCCCGTATAGTTATGCCCATAGCGGCACTTACTACAGGAATCTGCTTTTTCTGGATTGGTGGAATGTCCTCCGTATGGCATTTTTACGCTGCCTATATAATTTCCAGAGGATTTGGCAACCCTGCACTCATAGGGGTGGTTCCTAGAACTGTAGCCGTTAATTTTTTTCAAAAACGCCGAAACTTTGTTCTAGGTTTGGTGTCAATGGCAAGGCCCTGTTTCGGTGCAATAAATGTCCAATTAATTACGTTAATAGCCGTATGGGCCAGCTGGCGAACCGCCTATCGAATACTTGGCAGTTATTCCATCCTGCTCTCAATACCACTTTTAATCTTCATGAGACGCAAGCCTGAAGACATTGGCCTTCTTCCAGATGGTGCGGCATCTTCATCACCATCGAAATCGGAGAGATCTGGCAGATCATATTCATCTAGCCTACAAATGCCATTAGAAAAAAGCTGGACTGCACCGGAAGCTATTAGGACGAGCGCATTATGGTTAGTAATCGCGGCAGAGTTCTTGATTATCCTGACCTCTGGGACTCTAGGCTTTCAGCTGGTACCTTACCTGAAAGATTCAGGGATATCCTTAACCGCTGCAGCAGCAGCATGGAGTCTAAGTTCATTGCTGAACGCCTTTTCGAACCCAATTTGGGGATTTCTCTCCGACAGCTATCCCCCCCGTCGCCTAGTCCTAATCGCTCTCCCTGTATGCCTGCTTGTAACTTCCATATTCTTAATAATAAATGGAGGTTTGGCGGGATTTTTCTGCGTGATTTGCTGGGGTGCCAGTAGCGGGGGATTGAACGTTTTAGGAGGAATGATTATCGCAAGCTACTATGGAAAAGATTCTTTCGGAACTATCTCAGGCATTATGGGTCCTTTTCAGACATTCGGACTGGGGATTGGGCCTACTTTAGGAGCGCTACTTTTTAATGCCACAAGAGGGTATCGGTCCTTATTTATTTTTGCTCTTACATCATATCTCGGTGCTACCCTATTATTCATTTTAGCTAGAAAGCCCATATCGCCCCTGAAGAAACAAGAGTTCTAATGGTTTACCATTCCAGATTTCGTTTGTTGTCAAGATGGCTAAAAGGCAAAAAATCTTCGTCAGTCACAAAATGATTTTTACATATTGGGGTAGTTGAATGAAGTCTTTCCACTCTTCAGATGTAGTGGTGATAGGAGGGGGCGCTTCCGGTTGCGCTACCGCTTATTATCTTTCCAAGAAAGGGGCCAGCGTAACTATCGTCGAGAGAGAAGGCATCGCGACTCAAGCCTCCGGGTATTCCGCCGGTATGTTGAACCCGTTGACGGGAATAGGTATTCCAGGTGGGTTACAAAACCTTGCAAAGATGTCATTCCGGTTACACCAAGAACTATGGAATTCTCTCATAGATGAGACTGGCTTTAATTTTCATCCAGAAAAAGTTTCCACGATCGATTTATTATTCGAAGAATCGGAAATACCATCACTCGAGAATATTCGCAAAACCTATGAAACAGAGGATGGTTTTGAATCCTATTGGCTTGAAAAGTCAGAATTAGACGCCATTAAACCTTCCCTATCCCCCGAAGTGAAAAAAGGCTTGTATACGTGGGGTAATTGTTCCCTTGACAGCATGATTTTGACTAAAGCCTTCGCGAATTCAGCAATGAATTTGTTAGGTTTTCTCATTACCGGCAATGTAACCGGCATAGAATCACAGGGAGGCAGAGTTACCGCAGTAATCACAAGAGACGGAAAAATAGACTGCGGAGCCGTGGTATTTGCATCGGGTCCTTGGTCAGCTGAGGGTGAGGAATGGCTTAACATCTGCATACCGGTAACACCTTTGAAGGGTCAGATAATCAGAACAAAGCTTCAGTCCGTAGAGACGCAACCATCGCATGATTTCAATGGCTCAGGAATTTCCCTTTACCGTAAACGTGACGGTCTTATTTGGGTTGGAGCAACTGAAGAGAATGTAGGTTTTGATCAGTCACAAACCGCTGAAGCAAAGAGGCATCTACTTACAAATGCCATTAGAATCATGCCTGAAATAAAGAATTCGGAGGTGGTTATGCACACAGTATGTTTGAGACCCATCACCCCGGATTGGCTTCCGATTATTGGCAAAGCTCCGGGTTGGGAGAACGTTTGGCTTAATACAGGAGCCGGAAAGAAAGGGATTTTACTATGTCCTGCAATGGGTAAAGCTACTGCCGATCTAGTAGTAAGCGACAATACAGACGTGCCAATTCAAGGGTTCGATCCAATCCGCTTCCAATGAACATTTTTCTTATTCGCCGGATTCATCTAACCGCAATCACACTATCCATTGTGCTGGCTACTTTGGGCTGCTCATCAATACAGGAGAACCCGATAGAAAAAAACATAGCCCCGGCCGATTTGAGAATTGCTCTCGCTGTCACAGACCTCAACTTAGGAAAAAATCGAATTGCCTTCGGTGTCATTGAACCAGGGGGCGGCCCCATCGAAGACGCTGATGTCATTTTGGAAACATATTTCCTCGACGGTAATTCCGATAAGAATCCAGTAGAAATCCTTGCAACTGTATTCCGTAAATGGCCAACAAATCAGGGAGGGGTGTATACCACTAACGCCACGTTCTCTAATCCGGGTAGTTGGGGTATCTTAGCCAGGGTCGATCAAAAAACCGGTGATAGCCGCATAGCTTCAGCGAAAATTGTGATTAAGAAAAGGTCCTCATCACCCTACGTAGGAAGCAAGGCTCCACAGTCTCTCACCAAGACAGCTTCTCTCGGAGACGATATGTCACATATCACCTCCGATCCTAACCCTCACATGCCCCTCTACACTAAATCCATATCCGAGGCGGTTACGTCAGGTAAGGTCTCAGTAATTCTGTTCGCAACACCGGCCTTCTGCAGGACGGCTACATGCGGTCCACAGGTAAAAACCATCGCTCGGTTGGAGAAAAGAATGGGAGATTCTGTAAACTTCTTACATGTAGAGATTTACGACAATCCCCACAAGATTTTTGGTGATATAACGAATGCTGAGGTCTCCCCCGAGGTACGGAAATGGAACCTTCCTAGCGAGCCTTGGACATTCGTTGTTGACTCTAAAGGTATAGTCTCGAATCGTTTTGAAGGATTCACGACTGAGGGTGAGATAAAGGAAGCGATATCGGCTCTAACAAGGTAGACTCCTCAGTTTGATTTAAAATGCTAGAATATTTCAAGTCTGGCCCGGCCACCCGGGGCAGGATTTCTCTGTTACCCGGCTGCATAATTCCGGGAAACTTGAACGGAGTTTATGGGCATTTACGCTCTAACAGAACTGCTAGAGTCGGCTCCCGTCTACAGGCAGCTGGCCGATTCTCTGCGCCGGAATAAAGCGTTATCTAGTACACAAGTAATCGACGAAGCCGTGCCTTTTCTTCTAGCAACCCTATGGAGTGATCTTCGCACGCCCCTCCTAATTATTTGCCCTTCCGGAGAGTATTCCCGAAGACTTGAAGAGCGCATTTCCGCGTGGACGGAAGGTGAAGGGCACCCCCTAAGATTTGGTGAAAGCGAAACTTTACCTTTCGAACGTCTTGTAACAGACTGGGAAACTTCTCAACAAAGACTTTCCACTTTAGCCGCGATCACGAATCCAAATAATACATCTCCACTAGTGATTGCCTCAGCAACAGCTATTTGCCAGGGCACTATCCAACGAGAGATCTTTGATAGAAGCAAACACACGTTACTTCTAGGAGATGAAGTTTCGTCAGAAGAACTCCTGATGCAATGGCAGCAGATGGGATACAGCATTGAGCCAACTGTCACTTCTCCGGGAGAAGTTGCTCGACGTGGAGGGATACTAGATATTTATCCTCTCGGTTCTGAAAACCCTTATCGTATAGAACTCTGGGGTGACGAAATAGACAGTATCAGACAATTTGACCCCGCTACACAAAAGTCCCTTGTCCAAGTGAAATCTGTTGAAGTATTCCCCGCCAGAGAAACGCTCCCAATGATGTTAGATAATGAGGCGATAGATAGGATCCTAGGGCGAGTGGACCTTTCCGATTGTTCCCCGAGTGAAACTGAACGCTTCAACAGTGAGATGGATCTCTTATTAGAAGGTCATGAAATCGAAGACCTAAACCTCTATTCAGGCTTCTTCAACCAGGGAAGCCTACTAGATTATTTCCCTGACGGCGGGATCGTAGCCGTCTACAGGCCTGCTGACGTTTCCAGTGCAGCTTGGGATACAGAGGAGCGAATTCAAGAGCTAAGGCGGGCAAAAGAGGAACGCGGTGAACTTCCGTATAACTTTCCTTCTAATCATGTCAAGTGGAGCAAGATAGAATCGACGCTCGCAAACAAGCGTCGGCAACTGAAAGTGATGCCGTGGGGCGCTGAGGATCTGATTGTACAAGACATGCACATCATGCCTTTTAGCTCTCCGCCCACATATGTCGGCGATATCGATGCTTTAGCAAATGATGTCAAAATGTTTCTCGGAACAGAAGGAAGGGTTATAGCCTCAACCTCTCATTCGTTAAGATTAGGGGAGTTGTTTGAGGAGCACAATTTATCCCCAGCCCTCCCCGAAGATATCAAAAAGATTCCGGAGAAAGGCACAATAACTGTCATCCAGCCTGGTGGCGAGAATATAGGGGATGGATTTGTGTTGAACATCTCAGGGCAAAGGCTAATGATGCTCGGAGATACTGAGATCTTCGGCATGACAAAACAACGACGTTCGGCCCGACAACAAAGTGCAAGAAGAGAGGCATTCTTTGAAGAAATTTCTCCTGGTGACTATGTTGTTCATGTGGAACACGGTATTGCCCGCTTCGTCGGAACCGGCAGAAGAGGTTCTGAGGACAAGCGCACAGCCGAAGGGCAAGAATACCTAATATTAGAGTATTCTAAAGGTGACAGACTTTTTGTGCCTCTAGACCATCTAGATAGGGTTGCTCCATACGTAGCGCCAATGGAAAGATCGCCTTCTCTTACAAGGTTGGGTACCCAGGAATGGAATCGCACTAAAGCGAGGGTCGAAAGATCCACCAAGGAGATGGCATTTGAACTACTCTCACTTTACGCAGAGAGAGAACTTGCCGAAGGCCACCCAATGGGTCCAGATACAAGATGGCAGATTGAACTGGAGAATTCCTTCCCCTATGAGGAAACTCCTGACCAACTTTCTACTCTGTCAGAAGTAAAAAGTGACCTTGAAAGTGCACGACCTATGGACAGGTTGGTATGCGGGGATGTCGGCTACGGCAAAACAGAAATCGCTCTTAGAGCTGCTTTCAAGGCCGTGATGGACGGCAAGCAAGTGGCGGTACTCGTTCCAACGACAGTACTTGCCCAACAGCACTTCGAGACCTTTTCAAGTAGGTTAAATGCATTCCCCGTAAAAGTGGAAATGCTTAGTAGATTCCGCTCTTTCCGCGAGCAAAAAAATATAGTCGATAAAGTAAATAATGGGGCCGTCGATATATGTATCGGGACACACAGGCTCGTACAAAAGGACGTAAAATTCAAGGACTTGGGGCTAATAATCATAGATGAAGAGCAGCGATTTGGTGTAGCACACAAGGAACGCCTAAAAAGAATGCGTAGCCAGGCTGACGTTTTGACTCTTACCGCGACTCCTATCCCCAGAACTCTTCATATGTCCCTAGCAGGAGTTAGGGATATGAGCACAATAGAGACGGCGCCAGAAGAGAGGCTACCTATCAAGACCTATGTCTCAGAGTTCAGTGATGATCTCATTCGGGAGGCAGTCTTGCGTGAACTGGACAGGGGAGGGCAGGTATATTTTCTCCACAATCGTGTATACAACATCGAATACATGGCCGAATATGTCGGGATGTTGGTACCTGATGCTAGAGTAGGGATCGCACATGGCCAGATGTCAGAAGACCAACTTCAAAAATCTATGATGGAGTTCACTCGCGGTAGGATAGATGTTTTAGTTTGCACTACTATCATAGAGTCAGGTTTAGATATTCCGAATGCTAATACCCTTATTGTCAACCGAGCTGACAACTTCGGGCTCGCCCAACTTTATCAACTGCGCGGCCGTATTGGGAGAAGCTCCCGCCGAGGATATTCTTATCTTCTGATACCACGTGCCAGAAGCTTGACGGAGGCCGCAGACAGAAGGTTAAGAGCTATGCTAGCTGCAACCGAACTTGGATCTGGATTTCGTATCGCGATGAAAGATCTTGAAATTCGAGGTGCAGGAAACATTTTAGGCGCTGAACAGAGCGGCAACATTCACGCGGTGGGGTTTGATCTATATACACGTCTGCTTTCGACAGCCGTGGAAGACTTAAGAGCCCAGAAATTAGCAGAAGAGTCTGGGAGTGAACCGCTCATTAAAAGCGAAGGGCACAGTGTAGCAGTGGATCTGCGAATACCCGCAGCTATACCTGAAGAGTATGTCTCAGATCTTCCCACAAGATTGGACGTTTATCAGAAGCTAATCAAGACCAGATCAGTGGAGGAAGTGACAGTCCTTGAGGGTGAGCTGCGAGATAGATTTGGGCCCCTTCCATGGCAGGCTACGAATCTTCTATATGTAAAACAGCTCCGACTGAAGGCACAAGATAGTGGAGCAGAATCAATCATGAGGAATGGAGACAAGATCACCTTGCAATTTTCCCATGAAGTCAGCGGAGCCAGCGCAGCGCTTACAAAGCTCCTCGGCCCTAGATGGATTATTGGTAATAAGCAGATACGCACTACGGTAAAAGGGCTGGGGGACAGTTGGGAAGATCAATTAGTTGAGACGATTGAGAAACTAGCAGACTTCCAAAAAGAGATGACTAAGCGATTCGATAAAGTAACCGCCATTTGAATTAGCTTATAGAATAAAATTCCCTAACTAGTCTTAGAATAAGTTCAGCGGTAAATAACTCGTAATTAATCGATTTTCTCCAACACTTCCTCTAATTCCGACATACCTCCAATACGTGGGCATCCTACATATCCATGATGATTACCGTCTCTGTCAATAAGCACGGGAAATATACCCGCCTTTTCCGCCCCTTGGACATCAGATCCTATTTGGTCCCCTACGTGTACGGACTCTTTCCCCTGACATCCAGCCCTCTCAAGAGCTGCTAAGAAAATCGGTAAGTGAGGCTTTTCCGAGCCAACTTCATGAGAGGTCACGGCAAAGTCTAAGTGTTCGGTAAGTGCAAATTTATCGAGTAGCACTGATCCCGACTTATTCATGTTTGAAAGGAGTCCGAGTCTCAGTCTTTTACCTTTAAGCCTACCAAGCACAGGAATAACATCGTTGTATATGATCATGTCATATGGAATCGACCGAACAGCCTTCCATATCTCTCCCGCAGTTTCCTGATCTACATCAACTCCGGAACCAGCGATTACCCTTCTTTCATATTCTTGGAAAAATTCGTGGATTTCCGATTCATTTCTATTTCTCAGTGGATGAACGGTATTCTGATCCGTCATATATGAATCGGCTTCGCCATAACCTTGCAGGGTACCCCCTTCAGTAAGAGTGATACCGAATCCTTTGCAAGCTTGGGATTGGATCTCAAATCGAGACGGGCTAAAACCTGCCAAAGTTCCATAAAGGTCAAAAAAAACTGCTTTAATCATTCCACAGATATAATATCAGCCTTGATAATTACTACTATGAGGTTTTTTACGCCCTTTCACAGATTTACTTCCTGAGTATAAAAGTAGGCTCCTATGCAGGCTGGAAAGCTTCCACTTGAATATCTCGAGAAAATCCTAGGAGGACTTTCATCAAATGACCCGAGGGTAGCCCTGGGACCAGCTGCAGGAGAAGACGCGGCTCTCATAGACATGGGCGATAAGTATCTCGTAGCGAAAACTGATCCTATTACCTTTGCGACGGACCGGATCGGCTGGTATGCCGTACAGGTTAACGCCAACGATATTGCAGTTATGGGAGCAGTCCCCAAATGGATGATGGCCACCATACTACTACCTGAAGGAAGCTCCGAGAAACAAATAGAGTCTGTCATTGCCCAGCTGAACGAAGCTTGTAACGATATCGGGGTCAGTCTTATAGGAGGGCACACAGAGATCACATATGATCTGCCGAGACCGATAATTTCAGGTGTCATGCTTGGAGAAGTAGACAAAGGTAAAGAAGTTAGATCGTCGGGCGCACGAGAAGGGGACTCGATAATAATGACAAAGGCAATTGCCATTGAAGGGTGCTCGATCCTTGCTTTGGAGGCCGGGAATAGACTGATCGAAGCCGGCTTATCTCAGGAGGACGTGGATGCGGGTAAACGTTTGTTAAACAATCCTGGGATTAGCGTAGTTAGAGACGCTAGGATCTCCGTGGCTGCAGGAAAAATAACCGCCATGCACGATCCAACAGAAGGGGGAATAACAGGAGGATTGAGGGAGCTGGCAATGGCATCTGGTTTAGGAATGAAAATAGATCAGAACTGTATCGCGCTCACAAATACAACTAGACAATACTGTGACGCCCTGAGTCTTGATCCATTGGGATTGATCGCTTCCGGCAGCTTGCTAGCTTGCGTCTCCCCAGAAGACGAAAAAGCTGTAATAGAGGCCTTGTGGAGTGAAGGTATAGCGGCGTGGAGGATAGGTGAAATGCTCGAGAAATCCTTCGGTATTAAAATTTCTTCTGGCGTTCGAACTCGAGACTTACCAAAGTTCGAACGAGATGAGATAGCTCGTTTTTTTTCAGCATAGGTTTACCATTGTAGAATCGCTGAATAGAACTACTCAGGATAGAATAATCGATTAAGTCGCAGTGAAATCTATTGATAAAAGTCCAAGGCAATTACGTATTCACCAAACCCGTTAAGGAAGTATGGGAGTCGCTTCAATCAGCTGAAGTACTGTCTAACTGCATACCCGGCTGTGAAAACTTTAGTCAGAATGGTGAGAGTTCATACGACGTAGAAATTCGGGTAAAAATCGCCGCCGTTACTGGCAAATATACGGGCACCGTAACGATTACCGACGCTTCCTATCCGGACACATACACCATGACCGTCAAGGGCAAGGGTTCGGGTGGCAGCATTGTAGCCAGCGGCGTTTTAACTTTCAGTCAAGATGAGATTGGGACAAAGGTGGCTGTAGAGGGCGAGGTTCAAGCCAGCGGTATGATCGCCCGAGTAGGTCAGCGGATATTAGGCGGAGCCGCCAAGCTTTTGATGAACCAGTTTTTTCAATGTCTAAAAGAAAAATTAGACAGCTGACATAATAACAATTTAATCCTTAAAGGAATCTTATATGCAAAGAGCTTTTATAAAGTCTGAGACAGACAGCGGTGTGCTAGTCCTTACAATGCACGATCCAAAAACTCGTAACTCAATTGGTTTAGAGATGATGGCGGAATTAGAGGAGGAACTAGATAGGCTAGAATCGGATTCAGCGCTTCGTGCTGTGGTTCTGACTGGTACTGATCCTTCTTTTTGCTCAGGAGCGAACGTCAAGCAAATGGGAACCGAAAGTGAGGCTAATAACGACGATCCCCTTCCAGAGGATCGTTCTCCTTGGGATGTACTACAAGAACAGTGGGATAATCAATCTGCGAGGGGAATGAGAGCCAAAGACGAGATCGAAGGTGTCCGGTATTTTCCTCTAAGACTTCATGATCTGCAAAAGCCATCCATCGCCGCCATAAACGGTTCTGCAATAGGGTTGGGTATGGGAATCGCCCTTTCATGTGACATAAGATTCGCATCGGAAAATGCGAAGTTTTCAGAGATGTTCGTTCGTAGGGGCTTAATCCCAGCAGACGGATCATGTTGGCAATTACCCCGTATGATAGGTTTGGGTAACACCTTGATGCTGCAATACACGGGAGATGTACTGGAATGCCGGGAAGCTGAACGACTAGGAATCGTGAATCGTGTAGTAGATCATAGTGAACTCTTGGAATCTACTCTGGAGTTTGCCCACAGAATTGGAAGCGGTGCCACTTATTCCATGGCTTTGATAAAAAAACTCGTCCACCGATCTCTTGAGGTCGATCTAGCTGAAAGCCTAAGGCTGGCAGGGCCTGCCCAAGATTTAGCAAGAAGAAGCGAAGACCATAAAGAGGGTGTGCAGTCGTTTGTTGAGAAACGTCCAGCTAATTTCAAAGGCCGTTAATAAAACCGCTAACTCAAAAACTACGGGTCCAGTCCGTCAACAAACCAACGAACTGCAGACTCAAAAGCGCCGGGATGTTCCTGGTAGAGCCAATGACCTCCCCCTTCTAGCTCAGCCAAGAGACTGCCAGGAAGACTTTCCCGCATCTTCACCGCAATTTGGTGTGTTAAAAGATCACTTTGGCGACCTCGAATAACAACTGTGGGGCATCGTATGGATTTCCAAACATCCCAAAGATCGGGTCTTTGATAGCATTCCAAAAGGGATCTGTCCCGCTTCCATATCCTAGTACTGCTGCCGTCTCTCACTGGTTTGGTCATTACTTTTGCCTGGCTCAATAGCATAAGATCGGACGACTGAGGTTGGCGTAAACGTAGTCTTTCGACAACAGCAGCTATCGAAGGCCACTCATCAGATTCGCTGAGATACCTATCGAACATACTAGCAGAAGATTCATTTGTTGAGTCCGGATCGATATCAACCACTACCAGTGCACGAACTTTATGGGGATTACGGGCTGCATAAGTGTAAACGTATCTGCCTCCCGCTGAATGTCCCACCAATATCGGATCATTTAGATGAAGTCTGTCCAGCAACGCGCCAATATCAGATACATACTCTTCGAATCCGTATGCTCTATCAAGTGGCCTGCCACTGTCGCCGTGCCCCCTGCTATCTAGCGCTATAACCCTGTATTCTCCAGCTAAGCTTGCAGCAAAGGTATCCCAACTTCGCGCGCAGTCTTGGAGGCCGTGCATTAAAACTATCGTAGGTGATTTTAGGTTTCCCCAATCGATAAAGGATAAATTAAACCCATCATGCACAATGGTTTTGGTCTCGAAAACTACGGTCATGGTTCAGTTGAAACTCCTATAACCCTCCGGGTTTTCTCCATGATAAGTATTCCCTATATCTTTATTTTCATTCAGGGATCTAGCCCATGAGTCGAGTCTTGTCTCGCTAATTGAACCGACCCATCTACCAGATATGGTTCCGTCACGAGTCACAAAAAATGTCACAGGAAGCCCTGTTATTCCGTAATCGATTGTCACTCTTCCGTCAAGATCTAAAACGTTTGGGAAGGTTACGCCGAACTCATTTATGTATCGACGCGCTTCATCTTCGCCGTCCTGCACGTTGACACCGAGTATCACAAGACCGTCGTCTCTATATTTCCTCCAAACTCGCTCCATGCCCGGAGTCTCCTCTCTGCAAGGTGGACACCACGAGGCCCAGAAATTCAATATGAGTGGTAACCCTCTGTAGTCCTCTAATGTTGCTAGTTGAGCCCCAATGACAGGTGCGACAAACCCAGGGGCCTCTCGGCCCACAAGCTCCTTACCGCTTCGGCTAGTCGCCGTCGATTTGTTCATCAGTCCAGAGGCAAGTAACGCGGTAAATCCAGCAATAATTATCGCTAGGGCAAATATTGTCGCAATCTTTATATTTGAACTAATGTCTAACCTCGTCTTAAAGCTGTCAGTTAGATCGCCGATAGTATATATCGACCTATTTTAGAGTCTGAAAACACTCTTATTGGAAATCCTTGCTTAACAACCGTCATTCAGCCAACAAAAAATGCCTATTCGCGGTCGTTCTCGATGCAGAAGCATCACTCTAAACTTCTAGATAGAAATTCTTAGCTAGATTATCGATTTGTCAGACATTAGACTAGTCTAGGTTTGTGATTAAGTTCCACAATAACGAGGGGAACCGAAACTTCCCCTCGTTAGAATTTTGAGGATGTACTAATACTCTTAATAAGTAGACCGCCTAGCCTCAAGGTTAGAATGCACATCGATAAGAACTGTCTTTCCACTCGCGTTCAGCTGCTTTGCTTGCTCTAATGCACCAGCAACTTCTTCTGGCTTGGTAACAGTGATTCCCACGGCTCCCATGCCTTCTGCTATCTTGGCGTAATCACCGGTCATATGTGTTGTCCCAAACGCCTCGCGAGCAGTAGGATACCCACCTGGATACGTCGCCATGCCGCCATTATTAAGAACAACAGTCGTGATAGGCGCTCCCGACCTGACTGATGTTTCGATGTCCAGACCGGACATACCAAAGGCTCCATCACCCATAAAATTTATACAAAACTTATCAGGACATGCCAGTTTAACCCCTGTCATCAGTGGTATCCCATAGCCCAGGTGGGTCGTCTTGCCCCAACCAACATAGCTGTGAGGAACCGTTCCAGGATAGAAGGGCATAATCATGTCTCGAGGCGCTCCAGCATCGTGGGTCACAATGCTATTCTCCTGGTCCAACACTTTTACCATTTCGCCAATAACCCTGTAACCGCTTATGGGAACTTCGTCTGTCGCCAGGACTTCGGTCCAATCTGACATCCATTTGTCATGGACGTCCTTGATTTCGCTTGCTACATTGGTAGACCCTTTCCTTCCATCTGAGCCTAGCTGGGCTTTGACCTCCCTATTAGCATCTGAAGGGTGAGTTTAGAGTCACCTACTAACCCACAATCGACACTGAAGTCCTTGTTAAGATCCTCGATCGTTTCAGTATTATGGATAATCACCTTGCCATCAGGAATAGGCTGTCCATAACTAGTCCTAGACATGCTGGAACCGACAGCGAACAAAACGTCAGACTCTTGCAACCACGTACGAGCTTCTTGTGATGTCGCTCCACTGCCTGAACCAAGCGAGAGGGGATGCCGTTGATCAAATCCTGATTTCCCCGGCATCGTGCAATAGACGGGAACCTCTACAAGTTCTGCGAACTCAGTTAACTCCTTTGATGCTCCTGACATGAGGACACCCATGCCAGACCATATGACCGGCTTTTTCGCAGAAAGAATCAATTCTATTGCCTTTTTTACGTCCTTCAACTCAGGCGCAAAGCGATGTCTACTTGGTGGGGAATAAGAACTGACCACAGAGTCTTCCACTTCCATTTCTCCAATATCGGCAGGGATTTCTACAATCACCGGTCCTGCTCTACCATTTCTCAAGGCATGGAAAGCTCTTCTCATCACTCCTGCCACTTGCTGTGGCTGAAAAAGAACTTCTGCCGATACTGACACAGACTGGTAAGTTGTAGCAGGCGAAAAATTAGGTTTTACTGACCTAGCTCCCACTGCAGAACCACCAGGCAAATAAAGAATGGGAATATTGTCGGCATAAGCTTGAGCGAGGCCACCCATAGTATTCTCTGATCCTGGGCCTCCCTGGGTTATGAGAACACCAAATTCTTCTCGGTTCCTCATCCTGCTAAATCCGTCAACCGCCATAGCAGCGCCACGTTCTTGCCTGAACATAACCGGTTTTATACCCGCCTCTGCTACCGACTCTATGAGGTTGTTTGAAGGGAAGCAGCCTACCCATTCAACCCCTTCTTGCTTCAGAATCCGTGCCACCGCGTCAAGTACTTTCATAAAGTTGGATCCTCCGTTCTTATTTGAATTTACTAGCATATTGCCTAGACCCACACTGTGCCTAAGCAGGAGTAAGATGAAGTCCGCACCATTGTAATTTGCGGTCTTCTCTTTATCAACATCAACGTGAAAATCTGAAGAGGTTCAATTAGCGAGCGGTTGAATTTTACTACCTGTGAACTGACTGTGTTAGCATCGTGCTCAGCCACGAAAAGCAATCTACAGAAATAGGATCAAACCTTGAGTAGAATTCCCGAAAGCGTCCAATTTCACCTTGAGACCGACATGGTCATTGATATCACAACCACAGGACGAAGGACCGGATTACCACGTCGTATAGAGATATGGGCCCATTACATGAGAGGTAAAATATTTATTGCCTCCCGTCCTGGCAAAAGAAGTTGGCATTCCAACATGATCTCTAATAAAAACTTTATGATTCATTTCAAGGGCACTTTACCAACAAACTTGCCGGCAATTGCACGTCCCGTGTTCGATAAATCCGAAAGAGAGGAGATCTTTGGCATTATTAGGCAGGAGACATCCTTCGGGGAAAGAAAAAACATGGTCGTAAACGAATGGGTAGAAATGGGATGCTTGGTTGAAGCCACACTCAAATAGAAGTGACGCTCTCAAATGATTATAGGTTCGAGGATACACTTCTTGCATCAGACCGAGTCGACGATGGATGAATGTCGCTCACTAGCACGTACAGGCAGCATAGAAGGAACTGTAGTGTCAGCAAATTTCCAAGGTGCGGGAAGAGGTAGATTTCAACGGTCATGGCTATCCCCATCGGGGGAAAATGTCCAAGCATCAATCCTAGTACGTCCTAAAATTACACAACTTCCTTACCTGAACATGGCGGCATCACTCGCTGTATCGAACACTGCAACAGAGATCACTGGCCTTCATAGTGAGATCAAGTGGCCCAACGACATCCAGTTAGCAGGAAAGAAACTATGTGGAATTCTCATTGAATCTGAAATATCAGGCGTAGGAGTAGATTTCGCAATCATTGGAATCGGCCTGAATGTAAATCTGGAGCCCGGACGACATAAAGAAATCAATAATAGCGCCTCAAGCCTAAAGCAATTCTGTGGAAGAAACGTCAGTCGGTCCCAAACATTTCGCGTTTTACTGAAACACCTTGATCATTACTATGAAAGGATTAAAGCTGGGGAGTCACTTACGTCTGAATGGGCTTCAAAGCTGAACATGTTGGGATGTAACATACAGATCTCGTTCCCAGGAACAAACAAACCCAGCATTGATTGTAGAGCCGACTCTATTAACGAAGACGGCTCGCTATCGGTCCGGGTTGATGATGGTTCAATGTTCACCGCAACAGCCGGAGAGGTCACACTTCGCTCTTGACAACTATCTGACCTGAGAAGATCAGCATCAATGGCAAGGAGTACTACTGATGTTAGAAGCACTAAGCCTGAACGGCAAAACCGTGGTCATTACTGGTGGTGGAACTGGCCTTGGAAGAGAGATGACGCTGGCTATGGCAAAAGCGGGAGCGGATCTCGTAATCGCAGCACGAAGGCTCGCCCCGATCGAAGAAGTTGCACAGCAAGTACGGGCTATCGGGCGAAGGGCAGACGCCGTAACTACCGATGCCACAGATACAGAATCCGTACGATTACTTTTCAAATATGTAATCAAAGAATTTGGCAAAGTAGATATCTTATTTAACAACGCAGGTATAGTTCGTGAAGACGGTCCAAAACCGATTTGGGAGATCACAGACGAGAGTTGGAAAATAGGTATTGATGTAAATCTCTCCACAGCATTTTATTGCTCTAGAGCGATATCGAAACATATGGCAGATCGAGGTTCAGGAAAGATAGTGAACGTATCTTCCGGTTACGGATTTAGAGGTGGAAGAGACAACTATATGTACGCTGCTGGTAAAGGAGGAATAGTGAATCTCACCAGAGCAATGGCCACGAGCTTGGGCAAATACGGCATCACTACCAACTGCATTGTCCCCGGCTTTATACCCACGGAAATAACAGACCCGGATAGTGAACGTTCTCGCCAGAGAGGAAGATTCATACCTATAGGAAGAACTGGGGTACCAAGGGAAATGGGTCCGTTGGCGGTGTTCTTAGCATCTTCTGCATCAGATTATATGAATGGGGAATTCTTGGTAATTGATGGGGGTGGTTTGGCTGGAGGAATAGCCCCCACTGGACATGCTCCGGAGATCCCTTTAAACATTTGATTGGAAATTGATACTGAAACCGGTCCATAAATAATTAATAGGGGATTAAAAATATGGAAATTCCAGAGGGCTGGGACCTTACGGGCAAAAAAGCTGTCATCACTGCGGATCGTAGGGGATGGACAAAGTATTACGCAGGAGCCCTGGCAGAGGCAGGAGCAGATGTAGCTGTAGCAGGCTCAGAGAATTCCGACATGATCGAGGCAACCAAATACGTCAAGGATCAAGGGCGAATGGGATTTACTCTGGAAACTGACCTCATGAAGCGGGATTCCGTCAACTCGATGTTCGAACAAGCTGCAGAAAAATTGGGAGGTCTAGACATTCTCGTAAACAATGCGAAAGTAGATTTTGGCAAAAGATTCGAGGCCATCACCGAAGACGAGTGGGATATCCTCATGAACTTCAACGTCAAATCTATGTTTCTTTGTTGCCAGGCGGCCGGGAATAAGATGATGGCAGCTGGACACGGACGTATTATCAACATGACTTCTGACTTGGCAGTCAGAGGACTCTGGAACTCAGTAGCTTCATGTGCAGCAGAGGGAGCAATTCACCAGCTTACCCAATCCCTAGCGCTAGACTGGGGCCGGAATGGTATAAGGATAAATGGGATAGGTGCGGGATGGTTAACAACTAAAAGCCAATCCGAAGAAAACCAAAAAGAGCTATTGGTTCGATATTTACCGTCAAGGAGACGAGGTCATCCGTCTGAATTGAGCGCACTATTGGTGTATCTTTCCTCAGATGAATGTGATTTTGTGAACGGACAGACGATCTTCATTGATGGCGGTGCGCTTGCACACGCCTAGACCTTCCAGAGAACTGATAAAGGTACGAGTTCAACCGAAAGCCAGCAAGAACTCAATAGAGCTAACGGAAAACGATCAAGTAAGAATACACACAACCGTTTCGGCAGAAAGCGGAAAAGCAAACAAAGCGGCAATATATAGTATTGCAAAAATTCTCGGAGTGCCAGAAAGTTCTCTGAAGATAGTTCGAGGTACCTCGTCTAGAAACAAGCAGATCCGGATTAACAACATGCCTGCATCAACGGCGATAGACTATCTACGTCTGCCTGACTGATTGCTGGCCTGAGCTAACCCAAAACCTTCTCAATCATTCTTCTAATCAGATCTAAGAGCAATAGTGCGACAATTGGGGAGAAATCAAACATACCAGTTTTAGGAAGAACTCTTCTTATAGGCCCCATTATAGGCTCAGTTATAGCATATATTAGCCTCAACAAAGGGACAAATGGGCTCCCAGGCCCAACCTTAATCCAAGACATTAGAACTCTTGCCAAAATACCAAAATAAAGCACAGTAGAAAGAATATTTAGGAAATGGCTTACGAACTCGAGGCCCAACTCTAGCCGCCCAACTCCACAGACCTGTCATAGGCAGCACGTATACCATTAATTATGGCAGCCCTAAAACCATCTTTTTCCATTGAAACAAGTGCTTCAATTGTCGTTCCAGCCGGCGAAGTAACCATATCTTTCAGTTCAGCAGGGTGTTTTGCGGATTGTTTAACCAGTTCCGTACTTCCCAAAACTGTTTGAAGAACAAGACGCCGAGCCATGTCACGGGACATACCTAGATATACTCCAGAATCAATCATCGCCTCAATAAAGAGGAATACGTAGGCGGGCCCACTTGCGCTTAAAGCGGTGGCCATATCAATATATTTCTCATCGTCTACGTAACACTCATCTCCCAGAGTTTTAAGAATTCGGCCTACAATCTTCTTATCGCCTTTCGACACTTGAGTTGTGGCCGTCCATACAGACATTCCTTGTCCTATCTGCGCTGGCGTATTGGGCATGATTCGAATGACAGGCTTATGAGATAATCCGTCCTTGATAGTTTGTGAGGACGCTCCCGCTACGATTGAAGCGACCCCTCTCGTATTTTCTATGTTTCCTGATAAGTCTGGAAAAACATAGGGTAAAGTTTGAGGCTTCACAGCCAGAACAATCAACCCTTCAGCATCCAATATCGATCTATTTTGCTCGACAGTGCGTATGCCAAACTCAGACTCCAAGAAATCTCGCCTGCCAGAAACAGGTTCACTCACTATAACTTCATTGGGTTGAGCAATATCGGCTTTAATAATCCCTCTAATTAGGGCCTCGGCCATAATCCCACCACCTATAAATGAAATATCCATGTCCTTATTTTACTATCCCCTAAGTCCAGTAAACCGAAATTACTTGTTCCGCAAGGCACTCACGGAAGTATGTTTTTGCTGGCAACCGAGATTGCAACCTTGATAGACTCCATCATGCTGATATGGTCCGCCAATCCTTTCCCAGCTATATCAAAGGCAGTGCCGTGATCCACCGAAGTGCGAACAAATGGAAGGCCTAAGTTAACGCTTACACTTCGCTGCCAATCATGCACTTTAATCGGTATGTGACCTTGATCATGGTACATGGCCAAGCACACGTCGAATTTGCCATCTATGTTTTGGTTGAACACTGTATCTGCAGGTACAGGCCCCCTAACATCAATGCCCATCGATCTAGCTTCTTCCACAGCGGGACTAATTTGCTTGGCTTCTTCATCTCCTAAAAGGCCACCGTCACTTGCATGAGGGTTCAGCGCTGCCACACCGACGCGAGGCGAATCCCATCCCCATTTCTTGAAATGTTCGTCGGTCAAAATGATTTTCGCAAGGATATTCTCTTTAGTGACATAGTCACAGGCAACCTTGAGCGACCTATGTGTGGTCAGGTGAACAACCCTAAGCGTTCCAGCCATAAGCATAGTAGCTACTTGTTTTGAACCCGTTTGGCTCTGAAATATTTCCATATGGCCAATGTCCTTGTGACCGGCCTCATTACACGCTTCCTTGTTAATAGGAGCTGTACTTATCGCTTGAACAGCTCCAGAGGCCGCGAGTTCTCCTGCTTTAAGTATCCACTCTACCGAGGCCTGCCCTGAGATAGCAGATATTTCCCCATATTCAAGTTCGCTGAAATTCAAATTTCCTAGATCCAGAACGTCAATTATGCCGTGCTCTCCATCTATTTCCTCTAACGTATCTGCAGCTCGGGCGGATATTTCAGAGCCTATAATTCGAAGAGCATCATTCATAGCATCAGTATTACCAACCACAAACGGCCTACACCTTTCGTAAATAGATCTATCTATAAGTGTCTTCGCTGTAACCTCCGGCCCTATGCCGGCGGCGTCTCCCATCGTAATGGCGAGAAAAGGCCTGTCAGTCATCAAATACTCTCCTTGAACGTTAAAATGGTCGGAGTCCGGGGGCTTGATTAAACTGGATTGTCACAGATGATTATAAACCGGCAAGCTAAGATTGAGGGCTCAAGACCATGATGAGGGCAACCTTATCAGCATCGCAGCAATTTGATCTATTAGTAATATTTTTGTGTGAATTTAAACGAAAACAATCCAGCTAATAACAAGACTAATTGTTTTCGTCAATGTAGCACACAAGGATAGCAGTTTAACGCTATATTGCTAACCATAATGAATAGAGCTCAAGTCTCGGTATGATCTATCCCTAATAGGGGCCAATTATTTGGATTACTCGCATTTATTGTAACCACAGTCAGGGCAGCTAAGACATCCTTCTTGGTGCAGAAGGTATCCAGAACACTCAGGACACTTCGCCCCACTCGAGGTGGGCAAGTCTTCACGATCTGCGTCTCCCGAGGACGGAAAGAGACCTAACTGAGCGGAGTTTCCCGCAATAGTTGAAACCCCATCCCTAACTTCGTTTTCTAATAGGTGACGACTCATAGCCAAGGCAACAGCGTCTGGAGCTGATCTCACTAAAGTCCCCCCATCCCATGCTGGATCGCACGTGATACCTTTAAGTTGATCCACTATTTGGCTAGGCTCTATACCTGACCTAAGCCCAAGTGATGCTAGTCTGGCAATCGCCTCTAAATAAGCAGAGTCGCAGCCTCCAGCTTTACCTAGATGAGCAAATACTTCGAAAGGATGTCCACTTTCATCAAATGTGAGGTTCACAAACATTGTTCCGTGCCCTGTACGGACCCTGTCAGTTACTCCCATAACAGAAACTGGCCTCTGCCGTGGAACTTTAAGATGATCATCTTTAGTAATTTCTTCATCTTTTTTAGCACCAGTTTCTAACACTTGCATAGACTTAGAGCCATCCCTGTATACAGTGACGGCTTTACACCCTGTTTCCCAAGCGAGTTTGTAAGCCTCCTTGACGTCTTGAACTGAGGCGGAATTAGGAAGATTAATTGTTTTTGAGACAGAATTAGTCACATGTTTTTGCCAGACTGCCTGCATCCTCACATGAGCATCTGCCGAGACCTTCATAGCAGTACGGTAAACAGCCGCATCTAAGCCATGGTCACCCATAATTTTTTCCGAGTTGTCGGGATTCTCAACAATTTGTTCAAGCACTCTTCGGGCTGCCTCTTCTGTTCCCAGAGCATCCTCCAGGCTTTCTGTGACTGAAGCCGGTGCGTCCAGTAGCCTAGAGCTACTTCCTTCATGGTCTGTCCAAAGGACATTGGACCACCATGCCATAGCAAAATGCGGCTCAATCCCACTAGAACATCCAGCGATCCTACTTATTGTGCCGGTCGGAGCAATAGTTATGACACTAGCGTTTCGTACGGGTGGCATACCCCATTCTTTAAGAGCCGAATCTTCGTATTGAGGAAACGCTCCCCGCTCCTCTGCGACTTTTGCGGACTCATTCCAAGCCATTGAGTTAAGAAATCCTCCCAACTTATCTGCTAGCTCAAGTGCTTCTTCAGAATCGTAGGGAATCCCCATGCGGACAAGCGCGTCCGCCCACCCCATAACACCCAGGCCAATTCGTCTTGTGTCCAAGTTGACCTCACGAAGAATAGGTAGCGGAAACGAGTTGACCTCGATGACATCATTCAAGAACCTGACAGCTATACGTGTCGTATCCTCAAGGAGTTCCCAATCAAATTCGTTGTCTTTGATATGGAGATCTAGGTTTATGGATCCTAAACAGCAGTTGCCATAGTTCTCCAAAAATTCTTCTCCGCAGGGATTACTCGTCCTTATTTTTCCCATCTGCGGGTTGGGTGCTGTTTCCCAAACTCTATCAACGAAAACGACTCCTGGATCGCCAGTTTTCCATGCGGATTCCGCTATGTCATTCCATAAATCCTTCGCACTGATCTTTGCAACCACTTCATCACTCGGGCCATCACCAGTATCTCGTGGGCTGACCAAGGTGAATTCTTCATCGTTTTGAACAGCCTTCATAAATTCGTCCGTGATCTGAACAGATATATTGAAATTCTGTAGAGAGTCATCATCATCTTTGCAATGAATAAATTCTTCAATGTCGGGATGCGAAACTATAAGCTGACCCATATGTGCACCAAGCCTAAACGCTCCCTGTGTCAGTGTGGCACCGACAGAGGAATATAGTTTCATTACCGCGATAGGCCCGCATGCTTGACCGTGAGTGGTTGAAATTTTATCTCTCTTAGGGCGTAGGCTTGATAATCCGAATCCAATACCTCCTCCCCATTTTTCTATCATGGCCGCATCATTAGCAACTTGCATTATTGATTGGATATTGTCATCTGGCGAAACCACAAAGCATGCGGAGAGGCACCCTCTACCAGTACCAGCATTGACTATAGTGGGAGAGTTCGGAAGGAATTTAAGAGTAGACATCTTCTCGTAGTATTTTTGTTCATATTCAGCCTGTTTCGCCTCCGGCTCCCCCAACGCTATAGCATTGGATACTCTTCGAAAGAGGCCTTCTGGATCCTCTATTGGCTCTCCATCATCTCCTTTTCTCAGATAACGTTTTTCTATTATGAAACGAGCGTTATCTGACAGGGAGAGACCGTCCCCGGGGTCTTCCTCAATTATCTCAATCCCACCCTTCATTAAGTTACTAGTCACCGCCGCCGCTACATCACTAGCAACCCCTGCGTTCTCGAGAGCTTTGACTACTTCACTGATGACACCATTTCTGCCGTCACTAGCGTCAGATCCGGCTGATACTATTTCTCGAGTCATTCTCTCAGCTCCTCTTACTGATCTCGCTTCTTATATATCAATTCTCTAACCCTAGTTGTGAACTTTAAGATTAGCAGTTTTAGAACATTTGTGCCAATCTCACAAGAGTATAGGAAACCTAATTCCTTCCATTGCTGGGGATGTACTCTAGACGTCTGAGTTAGGTGCACGTCTACGGGGTTTACGGCCCCTACGACGTTTACCTGGAACGGTAAGTTCGTCTTCCTCAAGGAAAGAGAGTTGATTGCTCTCTTCATCAGGTTGACCAGGGTCCAATAACGCCTCTACCTCCTCCTTGAAACTCTCGATGTCCTTGAAGTCCCGATACACGCTAGCAAACCGTATATATGCAACCCGGTCTAAATCCTTCAGGCGATCCATGACCAGCTCTCCAATTGACCTTGACGGTATTTCCGCCCTGCCAGTGTTAGAAAGTTGAGTCTCGATCTCATCGATTACTTTATCTATGCTGCCAATCGGCAGTGGCCTTTTCGCGCACGCACTCTTAACACTTGCCCAGAGTTTCTCTCTATGAAATTCTTCCCTGCGACCATCTCTCTTCACTACCAAAAGAGCTCTTGTCTGAACTCGTTCATAAGTCGTAAATCGGAGTCCACATCTTAAGCATTCTCTGCGACGGCGAATACTGTCTCCAGAATCCCGAGAATCAATCACTTTGGAATCTTCGTTATTACAAAAAGGGCAGAACATCTACCAGAAAAGTACCTCTCAAAGGGATGGACACACTGCGCGGCAAGTTTGAAATTACCCACTATCTGTCGTATAGCGTGCTCGAATCTACACTACATATTGAGGTGTGTCAACGAGTCTCTCAAGGCTAAATAAGGATCGGTTTTTCTTGATTTTTGATTACAGACAAATCTTCAGGCATGAACATCGTGATAACGTAAATATTGAAGGCGAACTAGGAGTCCATTTTCTTTTCAGAGCTTAAGTATCACCGCTTAAGCAGAGGCTATCCTTTCGCATAATACAGTCGTTCACATAAGGTCTCTTCTCAAAGAATTGCCAACTTATTGCCCTGATGATTGTCCATTCTGACTAACAGAATTAGTTACAGAAAATCCGCCTAAGTTTCTCCTAAGGAAAGGGGGAAGATCCAATGAATCTTCGTTTCCTTCAACACGTTGAGCTGCGATCACCGTTTTTTCTATATCCCTCCGAATAAGAGATTCAGTCGTGGGAAAACCGGTGGCAATTATCGTTAATTTTATCTCATTTTCCATCTTTGGATCTGTACTCATACCAAAGATAATGTTTGCGTCTGGGTCCACCACGCGCTGAATTACCTCAGCTGCCTGATGTAGTTCATTCAGCTTCAAGTCGCTTCCTCCGGTGATATTAAAGAGAACCCCAGTAGCACCCTCAATCGAAACATCCATAAGCGGGTTAGTTATCGCTTGTTGTGCAGCATCTCGTGCTCTAGATTCGCCGGAACCCCACCCTATCGACATCCAAGCAGGTCCAGCATCCCTCATAATGCTTTGTACATCGGCAAAGTCCAGGTTGATCTCACCTGCGTTTGTAATCAGTTCTGTAATTGACTGAACTCCTAATCTCAGAACATCATCAGCAAGTCTAAACGCATTTTCAGCCGTCACCTCTTCCTTTGCAACCACGCTGAGTCTTTCGTTTGGAATGACAAGAAGAGTATCAACGTTTCCCTGTAATTTCTCTACACCATCTTGGGCCTGCTTCGAACGCCGATTTCCTTCAAAGGAAAACGGCCTGGTAACCACGCCGACGGTAAGTGCGCCTGTTTCTCGAGCTATTTCCGCTATAACCGGTGCCGCTCCAGTACCTGTCCCTCCACCCATTCCTGCAGCCACAAATATCATGTCTGAATCACGAATAATATCGTAAATCTCTTCACGGCTTTCTTCGGCTGATGCAGCACCCTTTTCAGGGTCTCCTCCCACTCCCATTCCTTGAGTGAGCTGCTCACCTATTCGGATACGTATTGGAACATCACTACCCATCAGAGCTTGAACGTCCGTATTCATTACAATGTAGTCTACTCCGGACACTCGTTCCCTAAACATACGCGAGACCGCATTCGACCCGCCTCCGCCAATTCCAATTACTTTTATTCTCGCGACTCCTTCAAGTTCTCTTCCATTAATCGTCATGCCTTCCTCCATTGTCATAATGCTGCCCTTAAAAGTTGAATATTCTTTTAATTCGGTCGAGGAGCCCTCCGCCTCCATTGTTTCCAGTACCTCTCACCTGGCTTAGTGCGGTCTTCTCAGCTGAAATCTCTTGCCTAAATCCATACAAGAGAATTCCGACACCTGTTGAATAAGCGGGGGCCTCAAGTTCCTCTGACATACCAGCCAGATGGTCTGGGGCTCCCATTCTTATACTGCAATTTGGAATAAATTGCTGTGCCATATCAAAGAACCCCGGCATAGTTGAGGCTCCACCAGTCATCACTATCTGTGCCGAAGCATCTTGGCGAACTCCAGCCTGCTGAAGCTTAAGGTCTATAAGCCGAATCAATTCAAGGGTTCTTTCCCTCATAAGTTGGCAAAGATCCCGCCTATACACAGTGGTTAATGATTTCGAGTTGATAACCGGTAAAGTAAATTCCTCGCGCATATCAATCGAAGCCGGTTCCGTATTTGCATATTTGAGTTTAATCTGTTCAGCATCATAAAAGGATGTGTTGTACGTGATACAGATATCGTTAGTGAATTGAAACCCGCCCACCGGTATAACCGAAGTGTAATCAATTGCGCCTTTTTTAAAAGAAACTATATCTGTTGTGCCTCCTCCAATATCTACTATCGCAGCACCTCGCTCTTTTTCTTTCTGAGTGAGTATTGCCTCGCTGCTCGCAAGCGGTTCCAGTACCATACCTTTAACGCTAAGGCCCGCGCTTGTCACCGCACTTTCCAGATCCTTTACAAATGATGCCCCAGCAGTTACGACATGTGAGGAAACTTCCAAGCCTGAGGCATGCATTCCAGTAGGATTGCTAATGCCGTTGTAACCATCCACTCTGTAAGTCTTAGGCAGAGCATGAATAACCTTTCTTCCAACAGATCCTGATCCTGCGGAAACCAGGTCAGGTATTCGATCCACCTCCTCTGAAGTGATAACTCCTTTTCCACCTACGTTATCGAAATAGTCAACCTTGTTGTCAAAGGTAACGTGAGCACCAGTAATACCAATATATGCTGACCTAACAGGTAAATCCGTCTTTCTACGTACATCGTAGAGACTTTCTCTGATCGCGTCAGAAGTGAGATTAATATCTTCAACATTGCCTTTTTTTAGACCTGCACAAGGAACTACGCTGTGGGCAATCACATCGGGCAATTGTCCGTTGACTTTCTTTGCAACTATTGTGCAGATCTTTGTTGTACCAACATCTATCGCAGTAATTACATCGCTCGGCTGCATCTCTTGATCCCCTTTACTACTCCACTTATTTGATCTCTTCCCACGTTCATTTAAATACGCTCTGCGATCCGGAGTCTGGCACTTCTGCTTCTAACGTTGGTCTCTACTTCTGATCGGAAAGGTTTTATCACTTTTTTCGTTACCAACCGGAGCTTCAAAGTATGCTTACATTCGTCGACTGTAGTATGGGAAGAATATCTACCTTGTGACGCTTCATTCCGGAAGTAGTTTTTTACTATTCGATCTTCAAGAGAGTGATAAGCGATTACAGCTATTCTTCCCCCCGGTTTCAACAACTTTACTCCTTCCCTTACACCTTCAAGAACATTATCTAACTCTCTATTAACAGCTATACGTAACGCTTGAAAAGTTCTGGTCGCAGGATGTATCCTGCCTCTATTTTTTCCAAGAGCATTGCTAACTATTGCCGCCAATTCACCAGTTGTCAAAACAGGCCTTTTCCTTACAAGAGCAGCTGCTATCCTCCTTGATCTATGTTCCTCTCCATAATGGAAAATGATGTCGGCTAGATCTTTTTCCGCATAGTGATTGACTATATTTTCTGCTGTGTTATCGCTTGTCCGTCCAAACCTCATATCCAAAGGCGCGTCATATCTAAAACTGAATCCTCGATCCGGAGAGTCCAATTGCAGCGATGAAACCCCTAAATCCAAAAGGATCCCAACTATGGGTCCGACTTCCTCTCTTCTAGCAAGTGAGGCCATCTCCGTGTAAGATCCTTGCGACAGCCGGGCTCTTATGCCGAATCTGAAGAGCTTTTCCCTTGCTAATTTCAGCCCATCTTCGTCTAAATCAATCCCCAAAAGAGTTGCCTTAGGGTAAGCCTTTAATAAAGCCTCTGCGTGGCCACCCATGCCCAACGTGCCATCTACAAAATCCCCGTCTGGGCAAAGCCTAAATGCATCGACAACTTGCTCTACCATGACAGGAACATGGGGCATCTCAGTGAGCTTTTCCCTATTACGACTTGACGAAGAGAATGCCGATTTCCCCATGTTAAGATTGTTCCGTCTTGTCGAACATCCGTCCGTTGATTCAGTGAGATATAGTGTCCCAACCGTTGGCAAGGCTATGCAAGGCGTTTATCGTTCCGTTTTAGAGGAACTTATCAGCGTTAATGAGGTAACAGCTATGCCTGAAGGTGATCGGAACGCAGTAAAAGCTTTCCGAGCAGGGATCTTGACCGTGAGCGACTCCGGTTCTAAGGGCGGACGTCCGCAGGACATCAGCGGAGACACTATAAGCGAATTGGTCACCTCGTCAGGGTTGGTAGAAGTTGCGAGGGAAATGGTCCCGGATGAGTTAGACGCAATCTCAAATTTACTACGTAGATGGTCTGACGAAGGGGAGATGGACGTCATACTCACAACTGGAGGAACCGGGCTTGGACCGAGAGATGTTACTCCTGAAGCAACTAGATCCGTAATCGACATTGAGGTACCAGGAATAGCTGAAGCAATGAGAATGGAAACATTGAAGATGACACCTTTTGCTATGCTAAGCAGAGCCACAGCAGGGGTACGGTCTGGATGCCTCATCATTAACCTACCAGGAAGTCCCAAAGGAGTACGGGAATGTCTAGAAATCGCCATGCCAGCTCTTCCACACGGGCTCGAAATGATCAGGGGTTGGCGGACTCACGAGATACTGTGACAGCCGTCACAGTATAAAGTTAAAGACCTCATTACGGTCGCTGTTATGAGATTCCATATTCTCACCCTGTTCCCTAACATGTTCACATCAGTATTGGCTGAAGGGATAATAGCGCGCGCCATTAATGAAGGCATCATCAATATATGTCTGTATGATATCCGTGAGCACACTAGGGATAGACATCGAACAGTAGATGATTACCCTTTCGGCGGCGGCCCTGGAATGCTCATGAAACCAGAGCCAGTATTTAGGGCTGTTGAATCCCTTTGGGAACGATCACGTGTCCCTTCGAATTCTCCCGTGATTCTCATGACACCTCAAGGGAGGCCTTTCAAGCACAGCGTCGCAAAGGAACTTTCCTCACAGGGTGATCTAATCCTAATTTGCGGCCGCTATGAAGGATTCGATGAACGTATCAGGGAAGACCTAGCTACAGACGAGATAAGTATCGGCGATTACGTGCTTAGTGGAGGAGAGATCGCGGCTATGGTTATAGTAGATGCTGTTTCTCGAATGATTCCGGGGGTAGTGGGTGCGCCGGAATCAATTAAAAATGACTCTTTTTTCTCCGGACTCCTTCAATTCCCGCAGTATACTCGACCAGCCTCATACAGAGGTAAGGATGTACCTGAAATACTACTTTCCGGCAACCACTCTGAAATAGAGAAATGGCGACAAGAGCAGGCTATTAACAGGACAAATAAGAGAAGACCAGAGCTTCATAATAATGCGGATTCATGTAGGTAAGACAAGTGTATTTGAATGATCATTGCTCAACTCTTATGTGTGAACAAAATCTCTACCATCCTTGCTCGCCTTGCTGGAAGGGAAAAAGAAATTTACTCAATAACAATCCAACGAACCAATTAGCCTTTTAAGGTTAAGGAAATCGTCAGATTAAACGAGGAAACCTTAATGAGAAACAAAGATTTTTTGTCGATACTCGACCTTGATGAAGGAGGAATCGAAGGAATCATACAAATGGCTGACAAAATAAAGAAAGGTGAGACCCCGCAAGCTCTTGCCGGCAAGACAATCGCCCTACTTTTTGAAAAACCTTCCCTCCGAACAAGGGTAAGCTTCGAAGTCGGAGTCAAACAAATGGGTGGAACTTGTATCTTCTTAAGCAATTCTGAAATAGGCCTTGGTGTAAGAGAACCTGAGTCAGATGTCGCCCGGATTCTAGATAGACTAGTAGACTGCATAATTGCAAGAGTGTTCTCACACCGGAGTCTAGAACTTCTTTCAGAAAATACCTCTCTCCCTGTGGTTAATGCACTGTCGGACAGGGCACATCCTTGTCAGGCCCTTGGCGACTGCCTAACTATTTTTGAACATAAGGGAGGGATGCAAGGGTTAAAAATGGCTTTCATCGGTGACGGGAACAACATAGCGGGTAGCCTAGCATTAGCATGTTCATATGCTGGCATGGATTTCACTATAGCGTCTCCTGAAAATTATCAACTTACTTCTTCCGTATGGAAAAGTGCTGACAGCATATCTAAAGAAAGGGAAACTAAGCTCTCTTGGACCGCAGACCCACAGGAAGCAGTCCAAGGGGCTGACGTCATCTACACAGATGTATGGGTCAGCATGGGAGACGAAAAAGAGAAGAAAGAAAGACTATCGATCTTCTCATCGTATCAAGTGAATGAATTACTTGTAGAAGGAGCCAACGACGGATTTATCTTCATGCACGATATGCCAGCCCATAGAGGTGAAGAAATTTCGGAGCATATGTTAGATCACCCGAATTCTGTCGTCTATGACCAAGCTGAGAACAGACTCCACGCCCAGAAGGCGGTGTTGGCTGACCTCTTTGGTTACCGATAATTACAACCGCAGCAACTAACGTAGTGACAGGGCTAGACAATTGCAAGAACGTACCGACCACTCTAATAAACCTATAGTAGCCATTGTTGGAAGGCCCAATGTAGGAAAGTCAACACTTTTCAATAGGCTTATGGGGCAACGCCGAGCTATCGTTTCTGACAAAGCAGGTACGACTCGCGACAGGGTGATTGCTGAAACGGAATGGGCTGAGAAACCTTTCTTACTGGTAGACACCGGAGGCCTGGATCTCTTTCCAAAAACAGAATTGTGGAACCAGGTTCGAGATCAAATTTACTATGCCATTGACGAATGTGACGTCATTACCCTTCTTGTCGACGTGGTGGATGGAATTACTGCGGCTGACATTGACATTGCCGACCTGATCCGAATGACAGGGAAGCCCATAGTACTTGTGGCAAGCAAAGCAGACAATTCTGAGAGGGTGGCTCTTGCGACAGATCTATATGAGCTAGGCCTGGGAGATCCTGTACCGATAAGTGCCTACCATAATCACGGATTAGACGAACTCATGGAGAGAATTCTTGAACATTTTCCAGAAGAAGTCGCATTTCCGGAGCCGGAGGCGGATTTTCGGCTCGCGATTATTGGGAGAACCAATGTTGGGAAGTCCATGCTGCTCAATGCCATAACCGGAGAAAATCGGGCAATAGTTAGTGAAGAGTCAGGTACGACTCGTGATTCTTTAGACACGAAAATAAAATATAAAGACAGGGACATACAACTAATAGACACGGCAGGGATCCGAAGGAGAGGCAGAATTGAGCAGGGAATAGAGCGATATAGCGTGCTGAGATCGGTCCGGGCAATAGATCGATGTCATGTAGCCGCTTTAGTTATAGATGCGTCAGAGTCAGCTACGGGTCAAGATACCCATATCGCTAACTTCGTCCTTGATGCTTTCAAAGGGATCGTTATCGTAGTTAACAAATGGGATCTTTCACGTGATTTAGGAATAGGAAGAGCGAAAATGGAGGCCCTTGTACGCAATAAATTCAAGTTTGCTTCATATGCGCCCATATGCTTCACCTCAGGATTACATGAGGCTGGCATCGACGAACTTCTGGATACTTCGTTGAGAGTTCAAACAGAGTGGTCCAAAGGTGTCCCTCGTCCTGATGTACGGAGAACAATTCTCACAGCAGTAGCTGAACATCCACCAGCGTCGCAAGGCAGGAGGGAACTAAAGATTTACAGCGCCATGCAAGACAGTACGATGCCACCAAGTTTCACGTTCTTCGTAAACCATTCAGATATGATTCACTTCTCTTATCGGCGTTATCTTGAAAATAAGTTGAGAGATGAGTACACGTTCGAGGGCAGCCCACTTCGAATGAGGTTTAGAGGGTGGAAGGGTTGAATGAAACGCTAGTCGCGACCAGTTTCGTAATTGGTAGTTACGCTGTCGGCTCTATCCCTTTCGGATTGCTCATTGGTAAGCTAATTAAAGGTATAGATATAAGGGAATTCGGAAGCGGCAGCACAGGAGCTACCAACGTTGCGAGAACGTGTGGCCCCATCTGGGGGTTACTTGCTTTGATATTGGATATGGGAAAAGCGGCGATACCGCTCTATTTGGCAGTCTACATTATCGGTACACCGGAGTGGAGCCACTCTTTCATGGGTCTAGCGGCAATTTTAGGTCATGTATATCCCATATTTACAAGTTTTAAAGGCGGCAAGGGAGTGGCATCGGGGTGGGCCGCTCTCATAGTTCTTTCACCTTGGGCTGGATTGGCGGCTACCATTACCGCCGGACCTCTCATAGGTATCACCAGATACGTTTCTCTGGGATCCATAGTCGGTTCTGCCGTAGGCGGAGGCACCATAGCTGTCTTGGCATTCCTAGGTTATTGCCCAACAATCTACGCGATCTTCGGTACATTGGGAGCAGCGGTGACTATCGCCCTCCATCGGGACAATATAGGAAGGTTAATCAGGGGCGAAGAAAGTAAGTTGGGTGATGGAGCTGAAATCCATCCCCGCAATCAAGACACGTCATGACTAAACTTGGAATCATCGGCACAACAACTTGGGGTACTACCTTAGCGATAATCAGTGCCCGTGAAGGGCGAAAATCAACTCTGCTAGCAAGATCGAGCAATGAGGCCCGTCTACTTATTGAAGACGGAGAGAATCGCCGATTTGTTCCCGGTATAAGTTTCCCAGAGGGGGTTTCTATCACTGATTCTCCCGATCAAGCTCTTTTCGACGCTGATATTGTAATATTCGCAGTCCCCTCTTCTACACTACGTGATAATGCTCGACAGGTTGCTCCCAGTATAAATTCTCGATCCGTGATTATAAGCGCCGTCAAAGGACTTGAGACGGGTACAGGAAAGCGAATGACCCAGGTGTTGTCGGAGGAGTTAGTCAGTGTCGGAGCGGCACGCATTTGCGCCCTGTCTGGACCGAACCTTGCGGGCGAGATTGTTCAAGGAAAACCTTCTTCAACCGTAGTTGCATCTATAAGTAAACAATCTTGCAAGGAATCACAGATAGCTCTCAACTCCAGTCATCTCCGTGTTTACACTAATTCCGATCTTATCGGAGTTGAGATAGCGGGAGCCCTAAAAAATGTGACTGCGATTGCAGTTGGTATTTCGGATGGACTGGGCTACGGAGATAATGCCAAAGCCTCACTTATAACACGCGGTCTGGCTGAAATATCACGGTTAGGATCATCACTTGGAGCAGCGAAAGTGACTTTCTCAGGACTTGCGGGTATGGGAGATCTTATAGCCACATGTTCGAGCAGTTCGAGCAGAAACCACAGAGTAGGCAGAATGCTAGCCGAGGGAAAAACCCTGGACGACATTGAAAAATCAATGGACAACATAGCGGAAGGAATCGGAACGACCAGAGCAGTTATATCGATGGCTGAAAGGTCGGGGATTCATATGCCTCTCGCACAGTCCGTTCATAACGTATTATTTGACGGTATGAGTCCAAAGGCCGCAGTTGTAGCGCTTATGGATCGGGCACCCACGTCGGAAAGATAATCTTGGGGCTAAAAGAATCTGCCATTTCAGCCATCTCTCTCACCTCCTTGATCGATCGCAGGATTCTCCGGAGCTGTATGACGGCATTGACTCTACTAAACGAATTACTGACTTTAGTACATGTAGCGAATTCAGGAAGAATACCCAAGCTGCTCCTACGCAATGCCCGTGTTACCTTTCACATTGGTGGAATCACTTACCGTAATAAATCCAGCATCGTCCGATTTCCTGATGCTTCAGCCAAACGGGATCAGCACCAGGTTGAGACCTAGATAAAAGGCGCGAGCCAAGGTAGTCGAGCAGCGATCGTGTTATTATGTGATTCCCATTTTCCATAAAGATAGGCGTCAATGACGAACCGGTCCTCCGCACCCAATATCATAATCCCCCCTACTTCCCAGGTGTATATGATGCTCAATCGCCTGGTAGATAATCAGCGGATTGTATTCCTCACCGGTCTCCCAGGAGTCGGTAAAAGCCTGTTGCTCAACCAGCTAGCACATCTAGCTCATTTCTCGGGGCATCAAGTCTATCTTCTCCAGTGGGATATTCTTCGCGATGCCTTCATGACGGATCGAATTGCTTCTCTTTTTCCAGACACAGATGGGATTACTCATAGCGTTATCCGAAGGGCTGCAGGACTCTGGGTAAGGCAGGCCGTAGCACAATGGCATCAAAAGCATCTTGGAGAAAAAAGCATCCTGATTGGAGAGGCTCCTCTTATTGGTAATCGTCTTCTCGAATTGGTTTTGCCACGGAATGATGCCGCCGAGAGCATCCTGCTCGATAAATCAACACGTTTCGTATTGCCCATACCATCTCGAAGAATACTACGTCTTATGGAAACAGCACGGCAAACCAGTATCAAGAATCCGCGTAATAGCCGAGAACTTAATGATGCTGCTCCAGAAGTATTGAAGGCGCTCTGGAGAGAACTCATACGTGCAGCAATGGCTCTTAATATTCCAACCCCACCTAAGGGTAGTGATGAGGGCTACGACCCAAGAATCTACGAGTCAGTGTACTTACAGGTGCTCAAACATCGCAGGTATGAAATCACCCGTTTAAACATAACACTTTCAACACATGGCCGATCGGTTTATACATTTAACATGCCAGTAGAAGAACTGATCCCAAACGCGAGTGAAGTTTCGCATTCCATTGAAGAAGTCGAACACACTTACCCTAATTTGCACGGTTTGGAGCAGGAGATGGAAGAATGGTATGCATAGATGCAATCCTTTCCCAGTCCGCCGGTTGGACTAACGCTGCGAAGACCGTCAAGGAAATCAAATGAGCTGGTACTTCATGACTTGGAGGCATCCAAGAGTCGCCTGTTGGGGAACTAGGAACAATCACGGGATCATGGTAGACCCATTTCCCCAGCCTCATAAAGTATAGTCAATGCAGCTGCCACACCCGCCGTTTCTGCCCTGAGAATCCTATTTCCAAGAGAAACTGGAATCACTCCCGATTGCTGGGCCAGATGGATTTCGTCGTGTGTAAACCCTCCTACAGGGCCAATAAAAACTGACACCTCATTACATCGTAGCTTTTCATTTTTATAAAACTCGGCCAAAACTTGGCGTATTCCGATAATATTTTCCTGCTCCCAGGGAATGATCGCTGCACCAGAAACCGATTTCAAAAAAAAATTGAGCGAGCCAGACATCTCTAACTGGGGAAGGATACTTCTACCCGATTGCTCCGCCGCCTCCCTGATAATCCGACGCCATCGAGTCAACCTTGGCTTACTTGGTGACTCAACTTCAGTGCGCTCGGATATAAATGGAACAAAGCGAGATACTCCGACTTCTACACCTTTCTGCAGTGCGTACTCAAACCTGTCAGATTTAATCAACGCCTGGTAGAGGGAAACTGAGACCGTAGGCTCACCCTTTCCCTCAACAGTTTTCACAACGGTTCCAACACATGAATGTCTTTCAACAGAGTCTAGTCGCACAAATCTTTCGAGGCCACTGCTATCGAGAAGAATCACTTCATCTCCATTCTTAGCCCTGAGTACTCTAGACAACTGTTCAGAAACATGAGCGGGAAGATGAACCTTCTCTCCAGTCAATGATTCTGACGAAACGAAGAACCTGTGCAAATAATCAAACCTCCTCGTTGAACGTCTTGATCAGGACTTTGTTGCCAACACAGCGGTCCAGTCTCCATCAGTGAGTACTTGATCGAACGTGACATTGTTGAGGAACAAAGCGTTCTGCACATCTTGCAAACCATCTTTAAGTATTCCGGACAAGATGAGTTTTCCGCCGCTACGAACAGCTTGAGTTAACGGGTTGGATAAGTCGGTTATGACCTTCATTGATATGTTCGCAAGAGCGATATCAAACTGACCTATAATCGTATCTGAATACGGTAGAGTGCCTGTATGGATAGTGATCTCTCTCGAGACACCATTTACCTTACAGTTCTCGGCAGCAATCTTTGCAGCTTTAGGATCAATTTCAAGAGCTAGAGCACGTCTTGCTCCCATTTTAATGGCGGCGATTGTAAGTAATCCTGAACCGCAACCAAGATCTATCACACGTTCTCCACCCTCAACTATCCTTTCAATCAATTCTAAACACATTCTAGTAGTGGGATGATGCCCAGTTCCAAATGCCATTCCGGGATCTAACAACACCAGCACATCATCAATTCCAGAACTAAACTTACGCCAGGTAGGGCAAACAACTATTCTTTTGCCGATTCTCAGGGGGTGAAAGAATTCCTTCCAGCTGGACTCCCAATCTTCCTCTTCTATCTCTCGCTCAATAAGAGGCTCTAACGGGTACAAATGACTCACCAGTTTGACGCCCACTTCTATATTTCCTTTGCGCTCACGAGCAGCCTCATCCATCGGGATATATGTACGTATCGTGAGGGTTGCAGGGACAGGCGGAAACTCTCCCTCATCAGGGTTGAATCCAGCTGGAGATTCAACGGAAACACCACCATGACCATACCGGTAGAAGATATGGGAAAGGGGTTCCACGAATTCCGGGGGAGCCTCGACACTAAGTTCCAGCCATTTCATTTTGAAAGAAATCTCTATGCGCCGAAAGCATTTTTGAATTTACTGAAAATACCTTCCCCTTCTTCTTGTTCCACGTCCGGCAGAATCTGACTTAGTTGCTCTAAAAGGTCTTTTTGCTCTGTCGAGAGTTTGCCAGGTATCCTGACGTCGATTGTTACAAGCTGATCTCCACGCCTACTGCCTCTTAATTGTGCAACCCCCTTCCCTCTGAACCTAAATATCTGCCCACTTTGGGTACCTGCAGGTATGTCTATATCCTCGTTTCCGCCCAAAGTTGGCACAGATAGAGTAGCTCCCAGGGACGCCTGAGTTATATTGATAGGCAAACGACACCTGATATTTATACCATCCCGAACAAAATATTCATGATCCTTTATGCGAAACGCCACATATAAGTCACCAGGGGGACCGCCATTTGTCCCATGTTCACCCTCCCCCGTTAATCGAATTTGAGTATCTTCTTCTATCCCAGGGGGAATGGTGACGGCCATCTTCCTATCTTTTCGCTCTCTGCCCTGTCCACGACAATTGGTACAAGGATTCTTAATGGTTTTTCCCTGGCCTCTACAGGAATTACAGTCTGTAACCTGAACAAATTGTCCGAAGACACTTTGTTGAGCCCGTCTCACCTGACCTGTTCCACTGCAGTTTGGACAAGTTTCAACATCACTGCCCGGTTCGCTTCTTGAACCTCTGCATTTACCGCAGGACTCAACACGGTTAATATCAAATTCCTTCTCGGTCCCGAATACCGCCTCTTCGAACGCTATATCCATTGTGTATTGGAGATCAGATCCTTTCGTTGCTGCATTTCTACGGTTACCCGACCTTCCAGATCCGCTGCCTCCAAAGAAGGAGTCGAAAATATCGCCGAATCCGCCCACATCTCCAAATCCGCCAAATCCTGATCCCGATGTGCCGTTGACACCAGCGTGTCCGAACTGGTCATAGCGCGCACGTTTCTCCTGATCAGAAAGAACCTGGTACGCTTCGTTAATCTCCTTAAATTTTTCTTCAGCAGAGCTATCCTTATTACGATCGGGATGATACTTAAAAGCAAGGCGCCTAAAAGCCTTCTTCAGATCATTCTCGTCTACGTTCTTGGGCACGCCAAGTACTTCGTAATAGTCTCTTTTTTGCGTGGTCATGTCTCTAAGTCTAAATAAACTGTAAGTAAACTACTTCAGAAAACACTACAAATTATAGCTCAGTGAGCTCCTGTGTTGGGAATATATTCGATCATCATGACGTATTTTCCCTATTGCTGTTCACCCATGACGGGATATATCGGCTGCATACAAGGTATTTGAGAGTAACATAGCTATAGTCATCGGGCCGACACCGCCCGGAACCGGTGTAATCGCTGCGGCCTTTCTAGATACGGATTCAAAATCTATATCGCCAACCAGCATATAGCCTCTCTTTTTTTTCGGGGCATTCACTCTATTGATTCCAACATCAATTGCAACAACTCCCTCAGATACCATATCTCCTTTTACGAAATTAGGTATGCCTATCGCTGCTATGATAACGTCGGCTGCACGACATATATCCGTCAAATCTTTGGTGCGGCTGTGGCAAATTGTAACGGTTGCATCCCCTCCTTTCCCTTTAAGAGAGAGAAGGTTTGAAACAGGTCTTCCAACGATGTTACTCCTACCGATTACAACCACATGTTTGCCGGAAGGATCGTTGTTTGTACGTAAAAGTATTTCCCTTATCCCGCCTGGAGTTGCAGGAATGAATCTAGGTTCTCCCGCAGCTAAAAGCCCGGCGTTAAACGGATGCAGGCCGTCGACATCTTTAAGGGGATTTATGCTAGTTATTACACGGTTCTGATCGACGTGATCAGGCAGGGGTAACTGCACAAGAATTCCATGATAATTGATGTCATTGTTTAAAGATTGGACTATCTCAATGATCTTATCTTCAGAAGACTGCCACGGCATTCGTATTAACTTTACAACCATACCGACCTTCAATGCAGCTCGTTCTTTGCTCCGAACATATATATCTGAAGCTGGATCGTCACCAACCAGGACTACTGAAAGACCAGGTGTAATTTCGGATCGCTTCTTTAATTCTCCGACATTTTCAGCTATTTCATTAAGAATCTGCGTGGATAAATTCTTGCCATCAATGAGTTGGTATGGCATTCCTCAAATCCTCCAGTAGAAGTATGATTGCACTCGCTCCAACATAATTACCCTGAACGGTCCAGCGTTGGAACCGTTATTATACCCAGTTAATATATTAAAACTTACTGCCATGCCAGTTTATATGACAGGTATAATCTGCATTGACTCGGAGAGTAATGCCAATGCTAATAACCGGTGTGGATATAATCGAGATTGATAGAATCCGAAGGGTTGCGTTAGCTTACGGTACCCGTTTTCTAGTCCGTATCTACACGAAAGAGGAGCGGCAGTACTGCAGAGGTAGACCCCCTCAACTGGCTAGTCGGTTCGCTGCTAAAGAAGCAGTTATGAAGGCCCTTGGTACAGGAATTAGGGGTGTCGGCTGGAAAGACATAGAAATCAGACGCCAAAGAGGACAGGCACCCTTTATAGAACTTCACGGAAGAGCGCGTCTCCGAGCGGATCAGATCGGTCTCGACCACCTTGCATTATCGCTCTCACACTCTAGAGATTTTGCGGTAGCGTCTGTCATCGGAGAAAGCAAGAAAGGAAACCTTCTACCTCGTCTATCTCGCACCAAAAAATGAAGGACGGAATCAGATATACAGGAAGTCAACTATGGAAATAGGTTTATTTATCGGTTCCATTGGGTCAGCCGGCACCGTGTCAAGCCAAGTACAACAGGTGCTAGAAGCAGAACAGGATGGCTTCCATAGTTTTTGGGCCGCTCACATTATGGACGCCGACATAATGACCATATTTAGCATGGCTGGGAAAATTACCGATAAAATACAGATGGGGACAGCTGTAACCCCCACGTTTCTGAGGCATCCTATTGCCATGGCACAGCAGGCAATAACTACTTCGTCCGCAACTCAAGGTCGGTTTAATTTAGGTATGGGGGTCTCACACAAATCTGTCGTTGAAAATCGATTTGGTATGAAATTCCACAGGCCTGCTCTTCACATGCAAGAGTACTTAGAAATAGTCAGGACGCTCGCTGCCAAAGGCTCCGTCAGTTATGAAGGGAAAATCTTTAGCGCGACCACAACATTCACCTTAAGTGAACGCCACCATCTCCCAGTATTAATCGCAGCGCTCGGACCTCGAATGCTACAAACAGCAGGGCAAATTGCCGACGGCACCATAACCTGGATGGCCGGACCAGAAACCGTTAAAACCCATATCGTGCCTACGATTCAGAAGGCCGCAAAAGAAGCTGGTAAAGATAAACCTCGTATCGTAGTAGCCTTACCCTTAGCGGTCTCAGATGACAAACCTGCTGCTTTCAATAAAGCATCGGAGCACTTCGAGAGATACGGTGACCTTCCCAGCTACAGGGCAATGTTGCACATTGAGGGTGTAGAAAGTCCCGCCGAAATGGCCGTTATCGGTGACGAAGCTGAGGTTGAGGAGAAACTCAGAGGTTTTGCGGCAGCAGGGGCTACAGAAATTGCGGCCCAAATTTATCCTGTAGGTTTAGATCCGGTTGCATCCGTAGCTAGAAGCCGGGCCCTCCTCAAACACCTCGTCGGGCGCATCTAGGGGATCACTTCTATTACGATTCAAAAGGGTGCCCCAACTCAGGCCAATTTAAGAAGTATTTGCTGGTTAGTGACTATTTAGTTGCGAAAGCCTACTTAGAACCTATTCTTTGTCGTAAAAACCAAACAAGTTCCCACCGCTCGTCTTCAGATAATAACTTGCCAAATTGAGGCATGCTTGTCGGTGATCTCTTATCTCGAGAAGCGGCAGATAAACCGGCTCTGCCACCCCATGTAATGTATCCAAATATCTCACCGTCACTGAGAGTCCTAACTCTCTCTGAATTGAGGTTAACCGGCATTGAACCTTTATTCAAAGCGTTAGATCCATCATTTCTTGAGCTCTTAAGCGTTGTGATCGGCCCTGCACCATCTAGATTTCTACCATGGCAAACCTGGCAATTGACTTGGTACAAGCGGTTCGCACGCTCATCGTCATACGCTGACAAAGCATCTTGCGTTAAGCTTAGTTTCTTGAATTGTTCGACATCCAATCGCTTAATTTCAGCACCTGTCACAGGCACCGACCCATCAGGGGGAAGCAGACGTGGCACTTCTTGTGAGCGATAAGCTGGCGAAAAATGCATCTCTGAAAAAACCTGAACTGCATGGGAACCTGTCTGAGGAAATGCAGGTAATTCAAAGTGGATCGCGCCCCCCAAATTAACCTCACCGGTTCTGGAATTGTAGCAACCAGTTGAAACGGCTGCCATCACCAGCGCCCCTATGATACACACCGTGATTTTATTCGCCTTCATGAAAATCGCCTAAAACTCATTCAGTAATACTCTTCTCTTATTCCCATCCTCTGATGATGTCATCTTCAGCTCCCGCTTTCTTTAGAGCATCCTCGGCATCTCCCGTACGATCTTCTTCTGTTGTAACAGTGACACCAATATGCCCTTCAGTGATCTTTTCACTGTAGGCACCCATAAATATTCGGGGTAATCTGGATTCAAAAATGATACCTAGTATGGTAAATATTATGGCGCCGAGCATGGTACCTTCATACATGATGATAGCCATTGGTGGAATTGACAGTATGGGCTTCCCACCTGTGATTAACGGATAAGCCAACTGCGTACCTGCAGTGATTATCAAACCGCCAGTGAACCCACAGGCCGCTCCAATTAATGGCCAGCGAAACAGATGATGTTGAGGCTCCGCCTCGCCAAAAGTTCCTTCAGGGTAAGGCGTACCCGTAAGGATTTCATATTCACCCTCTTCGAAACCAGCCTCCCTCAAATTGTCTAGGGCGTCAGCCGCTGAATCTTCCTCAGTATAGAGTCCCAATACGCTTCTCTTTGCCATCACAGATCCTTTTAAGCTGCTCTTTTAGTGATTCTTTTCATAATAGTGATGTGGAAGGCCCTCCCTGATAGATGCGGGTATCGTCTTTCGTCCAACTTTTATCACGTGTCGAAAAACCATACCTTCCTTGACATCAAACAAAGGGATCAAGGGTAAAACCTTCGCAAAAATCAACATCCCGAGTGCAACAAATGCAAACGTCTCCACAACGATGAGTATCTCAATAATAGAAGGATGGTATGTTCCCCAGTCAAAAGTCATATGGGTTCTTCTTATTAGTCCGGGTATGACTATAAGGAATCTCTCTAACCACATACCAATGTTTACCAAGACTGTCGTCCAAAACATAACCAAAGCACTTCTACGGAATCTTTTAAAAAGCCAGATTGGAACCGGAATCAGGAAAGAAAGAACTATGAATAGTGCAAACAATGGCGCATAAGGTTGTTGGAATGCCTGCAACTCTCGAAGCGCGATTTCAGGCGCTTCGAGAGTGTACAAGGCATAAACCCATTCCAAAAAGAAGAAGAAGAACCATGTGGTTGCCACAACAATTAATAATCTCGCTATCGCATCAAAGTGGTCTGGTTTGATGTACTTATCCAATTTGTACAGCCACACCGCAAGGGCCATCAGCATCGCTACAGCTGAAACTCCGGAGTGGATGGCTCCAATAATGAAATAGGGGGCAAATATCGTTGAGTGCCAACCCTCTACACCGATAAGCACCGCGAAGTCCCATGAAACAATTGAGTGTACCGACACGAAAACAGGAAGAACCAGAGCAGACAGGAGAATCCCTGCTACGGTTTGTAGCTTCCACTGGCGGGGTGTACCTCTAAATCCCAGGCACATAAAGGCATAAATTTTCTTCACAAGAGAGTTTTTCGATCGATCTCTGAGAATGGCAATATCCGGCAGAAGGCATACCATCACGAAAAGGGAACTCGCGATGAGATAAGTACCAACAGCGGCTGGATCCCACACGAAAGGAGACCTGATGTTAGGCCAAATCCCTCTATCAAAATCGTATGGGAAGATCCAATAAAGGACTCTCCATGGCCTACCAACGTGAATTAAAGGTGTGTGAAGAGCTGCCATCAGAGAGAAGACCGTCATTACCTCCGCTGCACGGGTAATGGGACGTCTCCATTCAGCCTGAGTTAGGCGAAGAATAGCTGAAATCATAATACCTGCGTGGCTAATACCAATCCAGAAGACAAAGTTTGCAATGAAAAACCCCCACATAACTGGCCTGTTTAAACCAGTCACGCCAAGTCCGTGGTAAACCATGTAACTAAATGATCCCAGACCAGTAATCACGATTATTCCGAGAACAGTAACTGCCGGCAGCCACCATTTCGGTACAGTTAGGACATCCCTTAACAGATCATCATTGATCTGTTTCTGACTAAGTTGTTCGTGTTCTTGCATCTATATATTCTTAATCTTCTCCGCCTGGTATTTGAACTGGCGGGTACTCGTTTCTCTTACAGTTCTGATTATCTAGACTTACCCAACACCGTAACCTTTGTTCTGTGATATTGAATTTCTGCTTTGTACAAGAGGAGTTCTTTCTGCTCCCAGACGTTAATTGCTGGCAATAACCTTGTAGCCATCATGAATAAAAATATTGAACCTCCAATAAAACCAACAATTAGGAAGATATCGGCAACATCTGGAGTTGGTATCTTTACCGGTACTTCACTTAGTTTCATCTGATACATACTCGCGAAGTCTCTACCCGCAACATCCCAGGCTCCCACATACAGGCGAATCCTATCCAATAATGTTCCACAAAGTATTGACACAGCGATTAACGTGGGGCCCCATATACTGCGCCTAATCGGATTCCAGATCATTGTGAACCAGGGAATAATGAATACTAATAAGAATTCTGCTATGAAAATTTCCCTATACGGCCCTTTAATTAACAGCTCTAACACTGATATTTCGGAAGGTTTTTTCCCATACCAATAAAGGTTGAAACTTGAAAACCAAAACCAGACCCAAAGAAGAGATAAGGCCAGCATCAACTTGCCAAGTGCCCACATCTGGTCAAGCCCAATATAATCTCTAAATCCTCCAAACTGTCTCAGACAGAATATGGTGAGCATTACAGTGGCCACTCCGGCCTGAAGTGCGTTATGGGCATGGGTTATCGGGTAAAGAGAATCTATCCATCCAGGCACGTGAACCATTAGGAATTCCACGCTTATAAAAAAATGTGAAAACACCAGCATCATGAAATATAAAGCGCTTACTATCCCCATTCTGTGATGTTGCCAATTCCACTGAGCTGTTGATCCGACCCAGCCTAGAGCCAACCTCTTACCCCATTTTTTTCGCCAACCTTCACCTTGTTCTCTTAAAACAGCGAAGTCTGGCAGGCAAGACAACCAAACAAGGGTTAAACCCAATAAAATCAAGGCAACGATGGACAATGTGGCCCAAATGTGTGGCGAATATGCCGGCACTGACTCGAAGCCAGTCCAAAAATCTCCTTTGCTTTCCTGTTGTCCAAAAAACCAGAGGCTGCGCCTACCGTTCTCCAAACTAGGCAGAAGCCATATTAGAGGAATGTACAGAATTAGATTAAGACAACCGGCGAGAGTCCATATCTCTGCTGCCCTTGATATAGGTCTTCGCCAGTGGGCATTCGCAATTCGCGGTGCGATTGCTACCATGGGGGCCGCCGCCGTCGTCGTCATGAGAAAAGAAAAGACCGCTACATAATATCCCCATGCACCCTTATCATCAAATCCTGAGTTTAGCCTCATGGCAAGGCCAATTATCCCAAACACAAACATGATCCCAGTTAGTACAGCAAACTGCCAGAACCGATTTGAGGTGATGTTGTGAATGCCGAGTAATTTATCAGAGACAGCCTTTCTTGTCTCGACAGAATTATCGGTTTCCGCGTAGGGCTGTTCCACTACCTCGTATTGCTCAGCTTTAGCCGCGTCAGTGGCCATGCACGGATCCTACAGAATCATCCACTTTCTTAAGATAAATCACGTTAGTATCAGTTCCAAGGTTATCCATGAGGCGGTAACCTCTCCCATGTTCACCTGACATAGCGTCTGACTTCATCTGGGAAACCTGACTGTCCTCATTATTAAAATCACCAAATGTAAGAGCGCTGGTTGGGCAGGAATTTACACATGCCGGATTCAATCCCCTGTCACCGTCTTCCAGTTCGACACCGTCGCGCTCCGATTCCCTCGTTGACCTACGTATTCTTTGAATGCAGAAGCTGCACTTCTCCATAATTCCCCTACTACGCACAGTGACA
>Ga0187833_10000172_pt1 | contig 72856 bp, 71 predicted proteins | sample ETNtaG_37_FD_167968 | JGI IMG/M metagenome (GOLD analysis project Ga0187833, IMG submission 167968) | Marine microbial and viral communities from oxygen minimum zone, Eastern Pacific Ocean - ETNP2014_SV_400_PacBio MetaG (Illumina Assembly) | ecosystem: Environmental > Aquatic > Marine > Hypoxic... | reverse complement strand
GTTGATGTTACCGATGGAGTCACTGTACCGGATCAAGAGATAGCCGATTTGCTCCGGCGTTCCGGTAAGCAGGTTCTGCTAACGGCAAACAAGTGCGATAATAAGCCCCGCACCCATAATGTGCCGCAATTCCATGAGCTTGTAATGGGCGATCCCATTGCAGTTAGCGCGCATCACGCGCTAGGCATAATCGATCTGCTAGATAAAGTGGCTGGCATGCTTCCTTCTGATACGGTTGAATATGAGGAAACCAAAGACTTAATGAAGCTTGCCATCGTGGGGCGGCCCAATATGGGCAAGTCGATGCTGGTTAACGCGATTTTGGGAGAAGAGAGATCAATTGTAAGCGAAGTGCCCGGTACCACGCGTGATGCCGTCGATACGGTTGTGGAGCATGAGGGCCAAAAAGTTGTGCTTATCGATACCGGCGGCATACGCAGACGCGGACGCATTGAATGGGGTGTCGAGAAGTATAGCGTGCTGCGCGCGATAAGGGCTATTAGCCGTGCCGATATCGCCGTTTTAGTTACTGATGTTACCGAACCGCTGACCTCTCAGGACGCCCATATTGCCGGTTATGTCAGGGATGCGTATAAAGGGATGGTGCTGGTAGTTAATAAGTGGGATTTAGCATCGGATATGGAGATTGAGGCCCCAGAACTTACGCAGGAAATACAGAGTAAGATTAAGTTTTTCCCTGGTGTATCCGTATTGTATACTTCGGCCAAATATGGTGAGGGCGTCGAAAGCGTGCTCAAGGCGGCCAAAAAAGTTTATAGTGAGAGGATTAAGCGTTATTCTACCCCTAAGGTAAACAGCGTGCTAAAAGAGGCGCTGGCCACACACAGCCCATCTACTGTTAAAGGCAGGCGTCTCAATATACTGTATGCTACCCAGAGTGATGTGAATCCGCCCACGTTTGTATTGTTCGTAAATGATAAAAGTTTACTTCACTTCTCTTATGTGAGATATTTGGAGAATAAACTGCGTAAAGCTTTCAGCTTTACAGGAACTCCATTACATCTAGTATTTAAAAATAGGAGTGAGTAGTGATTGTCAGTAAGTTCTTTTTGGTCATAGCAATAGGATATTTTTTGGGCGCAATTCCTTTTGGCTTGGTCATGGGTCGCCTGCGAAAGGGTATTGATGTGCGCCGGTATGGCAGTGGCGCAACCGGTGTTGCCAACGTAACGCGTACTGCTGGCAAAGCCGCAGGGGTTTTGGTGTTTGTGCTGGACGTTGGGAAGGGTGCCGTAGCGGTGATTATCGCATGGGCAATAATTGGTTCAGGTACATCGGAAGTGCATACGGCGATGGCTTCCACCGGCTTGGCGGCCATGACAGGGCACAACTGGTCGGTTTACATAAAGTTCAAGGGCGGAAGAGGTGTGACCGTGGGAGCGGGAGCTTTGCTTGGTATGTACTGGCCTGTTGGATTAGCCGCCCTTGGGGTCTTTTTTGTAGTTATCGTTATCACAAAGTATGTATCGTTGGCCTCAATAATAGGTGCTAGCTGCTCTATTTGGATCTCCATACCCCTGGTAATTCTCAATAAATTATGGATGGAATACCTAATATTTGCTATTATCGGCTCTTGTATAATAATATTTAGGCATCGTGAAAATATAAAGAGGCTTATAGCTGGTACGGAGCGTAGGATGGGTCAAAGAGAAAAAATAGAAAATGCAAAGGACGGCAAATGACAAAAATTGCCGTGATCGGCAATACTATGTGGGGCACAACGCTGGCTCTATTGGCAAACCGGGCGGGTTCGGACGTTGTTATTTGGACGCGCAGCCAGGACGAGTCAGACAGACTTAATGCTGCGAGGCAGGACTCGCGCGTGTGGTTTGAAGCAACTCTACCGGATGCTATTTCGTATACGGGCTCAATGCAACAGGCACTTGATGCAGCTGCAATTGCGGTGCTGGCCGTCCCGTCGCAGACTATGAGAAGGAACGTAGAGAGGCTATCAAATGATTTGAACGACGCAATGCCTCTCGTAAGCGCCGCCAAGGGGCTTGAGGAGGAAAGTGGCAAGCGTATGTCCGAGGTTATTGCTGAGGGGATAGACTCGCGTTATCAGAATAGCATTTGTGTGCTGTCCGGCCCTAATCTTTCTGGTGAGATCGTAAAAGAAATGCCGTCTACTACTGTGGTGGCGGCAAAGAATATCGAGATGGCAAAAAAAGTACAACGGATACTGTCGTCGCCCCTGTTTCGCGTATACATAAGTGATGACGTGATTGGCGTAGAGCTTGGAGGAGCGCTAAAAAACATAATAGCGCTGTCCGCTGGCATGAGTGATGGGCTGGGCTACGGCGATAACTCCAAATCGGCGTTAATCACCCGTGGCCTTGCTGAGATTTCCAGATTGGGAATTGCTATGGGTGCCAATCCTTATACGTTCTATGGTCTGGCCGGCTTGGGTGACCTGGTTACCACTTGTGTCAGTACCTTAAGCAGAAATCATCATGTGGGTGAGCAGTTGGCAAAAGGCAGAAAGCTTGAGGAAATAACATTATCTATGAACGGAATAGCAGAGGGCATAAAGACTGCGGTTGTTGCCAAAGAGCTTGCCCGTAAGCTGGGAATCGAAATGCCTATTACCGATCAGGTTTATAATGTTCTATACGAAGGGGCTTCCGTAAAACAGGCGATGCGTAATCTTATGCAACGTGAGTTGAGGTACGAGCGGGCTGATCTTGCCGATTATCCGCCTAAATCACCCAGCTCATAGAATATAATAGAGGCTGCCACCAATCCTGCCGTTTCAGCGCGCAGGACGCGTCTTCCTAGGCTCAAGGGTGTTACCCCCATACCGCGTGCTTTTTCTATCTCCTGCGGCGTAAATCCGCCCTCCGGACCGATGAATAGGTTTATAGCTGACTTGTTGATTCGACCGCCCTTAAGTTCTTTTTTCAAGAGTTCGCGTATTCCGGTATCACACTCACCTTCCCACGCCACGAAAGAATTGGTGCTAGCGCGACTGCAGGCATCTATAAAGTTGACAGGTTTGTGCAATGTTGGCAGTCTGCCGCGCTGTGACTGCTCCGCCGCCTCTCTGATGATTTGCTGCCAGCGTTGTAGATTCGATGGGTTCCATATGGCCACACATCTCTGGCATAATATGGGCACAAAGTTAGCTATACCCAGCTCCGTGCACTTCTGAAGAGCAAATTCGAATCTTGTTTTTTTTAATATCGCCTGATACAGAGTGATCCGGGTGCGTGGCTCGGTTTGCGAAAAACTTTTGTGCGCAACCTTTGCTTCAACACGGTCTTTGGCGATATCGGTTATTATGGCTTCGTACTCCCATCCGGTGTTGTCCAGAAGTGTAATAGCGTCGTCAGGTGCAAGTCGCAGCACGTTTCGTATTTGATGTACAACCTCGCCCCCTAAAACAACTTGGTTGTTTTTTATCCAATCCCCAGGAATAAAAAAGCGTTGCATAGTATTAAAGTAGCAGATCTCTATTTAAAGATGTCGCTAATTCTATCAAAAAACCTCTTTCTCTCTTTTGGCATCTGAGCTTGACCCAAAGATTTACTTAATTCTTTAAGTAGCTTGGTTTGCTTTTCGTCAAGCGCTTGTGGTGTGATCACAGTTACGTTAACCAGCAAGTCTCCGCGCCCCGGCCTACTTAAACGGGGAATACCTTTGCCCTTAAAACGGAATATATGCCCCGTTTGGGTGCCCTTGGGTATTTTAAGTTGGATATCTACATCAAGGGTTGGTACTTGCACCTGATCGCCTAGGGCAGCCTGACTAAAGTTTATAGGAAGATCATATAGAATGTCATCACCCTCTCTCACGAAGTTCCTATGCTTTTGTACAGAGAGGTGAACATATAAATTTCCCGGCGGCCCTCCGTATATTCCAGCGCTCCCCTCGCCGGAAAATCTTACTTGGGACCCCTCATCCACGCCTGCAGGTATGGTCACCTTTATCTTGCGCCTTTTATCCTCCCTGCCGCTACCTTTACACTGCTTACACGGCTTAGTTATGACGGTGCCCTCGCCACGGCACTTATTGCAGGTGGTAACGTTTACAAATTGACCGAATACGCTTGTTTGTGATCTGCGCATCTGCCCTGAGCCGTTACAGGTGGGGCATGTTTCTGCTTTGCTGCCAGGGTCAGATTTAGAGCCATGACACAGCGAACACGCCTCAGAGCGCCCTATATCCAGCTCCTTCTCACAGCCAAAAGCGGCCTCGTTAAAAGCGATGACCAAATTATAGCGAAGGTCTGATCCTCTACGTGGAGTATTACGAGTGGAAGACCTTGCTCCGCCGAAAAATGATTCAAAAATATCGCCAAATCCGCCGAAGTCAAAACCATCGAACCCTTGACCGCCGCCAAATCCGCCTTGTACTCCTGCATGCCCAAATCTATGGTACGTATTCCTCTTATCCTCATCACTCAAAACTTCGTATGCTTCGTTTATCTCCTTGAACTTCTCTTCAGCTCCATCGTTCTTGTTGCGGTCGGGATGAAATCTCATAGCCAGCTTGCGGTAGGCCTTTTTAATGTCATCAGCCGATGCTGACCTTGATATTCCCAGAACATCGTAATAATCTCGTTTAGTGGCCATAAAACTACCTAATTGATATTGATACTTTCTTTATTATAGTTTGCGCAGTTTGTTCACACTAGCAAGCAAAAGCGGCGGAACATCCATCTGCCCTTTTTACCCAAACGTAAAAATCAAAGATTATACTTCACGAAACTCGCCATCGACAGTTCCTTCGTCCTTGGGCTCATCCTCCGGTGGTACCTGGCCCTCTGGCGGGGACTGGTCGGGTTGCTCATAAATAGCAGGACCTATTTTTTGCATTGCTTCCGTCAGTTCCTCTGTAATACTCTTTATCTGCGGTATTTCGCCGCTTTGAAGGGCCGAACGCACTGCCGCAATCTTGCCTTCAATCTCATCTTTGACGTCTGCAGGTACTTTATCTGCATGATCCTTCAGTGTTTTCTCGGCCTGATACGCCAGCGTGTCGGCGTTATTTTTTACCTCCACTTCCTCTTTCTTCTGCGCGTCCTCGGCGGCGTGCAATTCCGCATCCTGTCGCATTTTTTCTACCTCTTCCTTGGAGAGGCCGCTGGAAGCGGTTATGGTTATCTTCTGCTCTTTACCTGTGCCAGTATCCTTAGCACTAACACTTAAAATGCCGTTTGCGTCTATATCAAACGAGACCTCGATTTGAGGCATGCCTCGAGGTGACGGGGGTATACCATCCAGATGAAAACGGCCCAGTGACTTGTTGTCCGTGGCCATGCTGCGTTCACCCTGTAGCACGTTGATCTCCACACTCGGCTGGTTATCGGCCGCTGTGCTAAATATCTGCGATTTGCTGGTCGGTATGGTGGTGTTGCGCGGGATTAGCGGTGTCGATACACTGCCTAGAGTTTCAATTCCAAGCGTCAGAGGGGTAATATCCAACAGAAGGACATCCCTAACATCTCCTTTTAGTACACCTGCCTGTATCGCTGCACCTATAGCCACAACCTCGTCTGGGTTAACGCCCTTGTGTGGTTCCTTCTTAAAAAAGTCCGTAACTTTCTGTTGTACCAGCGGCATTCTGGTCTGTCCGCCAACGAGTATGACCTCATTGATTTTTGCAGAATCGATCCCAGAATCTTCTATTGCTTTTTTGCATGGGCCTATGGTTTTTTCTACAAGTTCGCCGGTGAGTTGCTCCAGTTTGGCGCGTGAGAGACTGATGTTCAGATGTTTCGGTCCACTGGCATCAGCAGTAATAAAAGGCAGGTTTATCTCCGACTGCATCACCGATGACAGTTCGCACTTTGCCTTTTCCGCCGCCTCACGTAGGCGTTGCAATGACATGCGGTCCTGTTTAAGATCGATGCCCTGATCCTTTTTGAATTCAGTGCACAGCCAGTCGACTATGATCTGGTCGAAATCATCTCCGCCAAGGTGGGTGTCACCGTTTGTTGATTTTACATGGAACGTTCCCTCACCGATCTCCAGTATGGATATGTCAAAGGTTCCGCCGCCCAGGTCATATACGGCTATGTTTTCATCACCTTTCTTATCCAGACCATAGGCCAGTGCTGCTGCAGTGGGCTCGTTTATGATTCTAAGTACCTCAAGCCCTGCAATTTTACCGGCGTCCTTGGTTGCCTGACGCTGGGAATCGTTGAAATAGGCAGGAGTAGTTATTACCGCTTCGGTCACCTGTTCACCCAGAAAGGCTTCGGCGTCGGCCTTAAGCTTTTGCAGAAGCATAGCAGATATCTCGGGAGGACTGTAGTCGCTATCGCCCATGGTGACTTTAACATCGCCGTTGTCGGCTGCCGAAAGTTTAAAAGGAACCAGTTTTGTGTCGCGTTTGACTGCCTTATCATCAAACTTTCGCCCGATGAACCGTTTGGTGCTGAATATAGTGTTTTCCGGATTGGTGGCAGCCTGACGCTTAGCTATCTGGCCTATCACTCTCTCACCAGTTTTGGTTATGGCCACAACAGATGGGGTGACTCTCCCTCCCTCGGAGTTGGGGATAACGGTTGGGTCTCCGCCTTCTATTACTGCAACGCAACTGTTTGTGGTTCCCAAGTCAATTCCTATTACTTTTCCCATTTAAGTCCTCCTAATTTTAGCTAATAGAGAATCTAGGTTTGACCCTCTTGCTCTTCGTCGTTTTTTTCTGTATCTCCTTTGCCAACTCCCACCATTGGTGGTCTGAGCAGGCGATCTCTCAATTTATATCCAGTACGGAACTCCTCAACTATTTTCCCTACGTCACCCTCGATATGACATACAGCCTCATGCAGGTTTGGATCAAAAAGCTGCCCCAACGCCTCCATTTTGCACAAGCCAATGGATTCCATGTACAACATAAGCTTACGTTCTATCAGCTTCATGCCCTCAACCCAATTTTTATTGCGCTGATCCTCCGGAATTGCCTCAAAAGCTCTTTCGAGATCATCTATAACAGGAAGCAAATTGAGAATAATGCCTGCGGTGGTGCTTGTTGACAGCTCGCTTTTCTCCGCATCAGTGCGTTTCTTATAATTGGCTAAGTCGGCCTCAGCGCGCTGCCAGTTGGTAAGGTACTTTTCTGCCCTCTGTTTTTCTTGCTCAAGCGCTTCCTTTTTTGATTTAGAGGACTTTGGCCCCGGATCCTTTTTAGGTTTCAATCTGTTACCTCCCGCTAGGTTGACCATAGAGATCGGATAGAAATTCGTTCATTATCGATGTAAGGCACCGAACAGCGGAGATAGTGCGATCGTACCGCATTCGGGTAGGACCCAGAACGCCCAGAGCACCACTAAGGTGCCCCGGTACACCGTATTTGCTGGCTATTACGCTGCAATCCTGCATGGCGTTCTCTTTGTTATCCTTCCCCACCACTATACCGATACCGTCATCGATAAGCGCTTGTATCAGTACGGTGCTAAGGAAACTTTTTGCCTCGATAATTTCGACTATGTCTTTCAGTTTTTGTGGCAGGGTAAATTCTGGCTGACCGAAAAAGTGTCTTATGCCGTCGATATACATTTCCTCGTAGTCCAGATTGTTCTCTTCATGCATACTCTCGACCACAACCGTAGCAACCTGTTTTTCAACGCCTGACAACGGAATGTCGATTCTTTTAATCTCTTCCGTGGTTAGGCCAGTATAGGCGGTGCTGAGTTTGTGCGCTATATTGCTTAGAGAAACCTGAGAAGCCTCATCAGTCAGATATAGCATCTGTTGTTTTATCTTGGCTTCTTCAATAACCAGAATCAACAATGCGATGGTTTCGTGTATGGAAATAAGTTCTAGGTGCTTGAATTTTGACCTTATCGGCTTGGGCAGAGCGACAACTGCCACATTCTGCACCGTACGCGAAAGGACCGATGCCGCCAGCTTCCCCCATTCATCAATATCCCTCTTGGCCTGATGAAATTGGTGCCTTATAAGGTGCTGCTCGGCCAAGGGCAGCTCGGAATTGCCGGCCAGTGACTGAATATAATACAGATACCCCTTATCTGATGGCACGCGTCCTGCAGAGTGGTGCGGCTGCATGATGTACCCCTGTTCCTCAAGGTTGACCATCTCATTACGTATAGTTGCAGAACTTATCTTATCAGGGTACTGATGTGCAATACTGTCAGACGCAATGGGGCTAGCGGAGGTTATATGTTCCTTGATTATGATTCTTAATATAACGTCTTGCCTTTGTGTTAACATAACATTTGTCTTTTCACTTAATTAGCACTCGGTTGCCAAGAGTGCTAATTCGTACGTATAAATCTATCACTTGAGGTTCGTTTTTGTCAAGAGGTTGACCTCTAAATTGGCTTTTTGATATCATATGTTAGCAGTGAGTTCAAGTAAGGAGTAAATTTGCCTAGATATGCTCGTGTAACAGGCTGGGGCAAGTACATGCCCGAAAGAGTTGTCGCTAACAATGAGCTCAAGGAAAAAGTCAACACATCTGATTTGTGGATACAGGCGCGTACTGGTATAAAAGAAAGGCGCCTGGCTGCCGATGATGAAGCGGCATCTGATTTGGCGGTTAAGGCTGCCAAAAACGCCCTTACTGTGGCAGAGGTCGAACCGGCGTTGCTAGACCTTGTTATCGTTGCAACCGTTACCCCGGAGATGATATTCCCGTCCTGCGCATCGTTAGTGCAACATGCTATCGGTGCAAAAAATGCTGCGGCTTTCGATTTGAACGCAGCTTGTACCGGATTTGTTGCTGCCTTGTCCACTGCAAGCATGTATATAGGCACAGGAACATACAATAGGGTTCTGGTGGTGGGCAGCGAAGTCTATTCGCGCATTCTGGATTGGGGTGACAGAGGCACTTGTGTACTTTTTGGTGATGGTGCTGGCGCTGTTGTGCTTGAGGCATCAGATAGCCCCCCCGGTTTTTTGAGTTTTGACCTGGGCAGTGACGGTTCCAAACCGGAGCTTCTGTATTTACCGGGACTCTGTGGAAAACCCGGTGATTCGGATGACGGCAACCACTATCTGGTGATGAATGGCTCGGAGATATATAAGTTTGCCATAAGAGCGATGACCAAGTCATGCAAGCAGGCACTTAATTCTGCCGGACTTACAATAAACGATGTTAAGTTGCTTGTTCCTCATCAGGCAAATAAGCGTATAATACAGGCGGTGGCAAAAAAGTTGAGAGTGGATAACAGTAAGGTGTTTGTAAACGTTCAGAAGTACGGTAATACCTCGGCCGCATCCATTCCCATAGCGTTGTGTGAGGCGGTGGAGCAGGGTGCAATTCAGAACAATGACAATGTCGTTTTCGTGGCGTTTGGTGCTGGTTTGAGCTGGGGCGCCGCTGTTTTGCAGTGGGGCACTGGCTGATATAAATAAAAGCAGAGGGTATGATTTATGGATATTACGTGGTTAGGGCATTCATGTTTTGTTGTCAAGGGAAAGCAGGCGACCGTTGTGACTGACCCCTTTCATAACTTTGATAGTTACCAGTTACTGAACCCGTCCGGGAACATCGTTACTGTTAGTCATCAGCATGAGCATCATAACAATACAGAGGCAGTGGAAGGCAAGCCTCGCGTGGTGAGCGGTCCCGGCGAATATGAGGTTGGGGGTGTATTTATAACGGGTATTACCACGTACCACGATAACATAAACGGAGAAAAGGCGGGAAAGAATACAGTCTTTCTTATTGAGTTGGACGATATTAGGGTTTGTCATTTGGGAGATCTAGGGCATAAACTCAGCTCACGCCAGATTGAAGAACTCAGTAACATCGATGTGCTTCTAGTGCCGGTAGGAGGGCTCACTACGATAAACGCTCCGGTGGCGGCAGAAGTGATTAACATGCTTGATCCAGAGGTGGTTATACCTATGCACTATAAAACCGAGGCAACAAGTATGGAATTGGAGCCGGTTGATGCTTTTCTCAAAGAGATGGGGCATAAAGAGGTGATTGCTCAGCCCAAGCTAGCTATCAGCAAGTCGATGTTATCCAGAGATACCCAGCTGGTGGTGCTGGACTATAGCCTCTAGCTCGCTTCTTTACTAAGAGTAGTTAGAAATTCCTCATTTGTTTGTGTATTACTCATTCTCTCAAGTAAGCGTTCTATGGCCTCCGCTGTGCCGTTTGCATTTGAATTGAGCAGAGACATCATTTTTCTTAAGAGCCACACCTGTTTGAGCGTATTCTCGCTAAGTAGTAGCTCCTCACGTCTGGTGCTGCTGCGGGTGATGTCTATCGATGGAAAAATCCTCTTGTCAGATAACTTGCGGTCGAGGGTGAGTTCTAGGTTGCCGGTTCCCTTGAACTCTTCATAGATAACGTCGTCCATTCGGCTGCCGGTATCGATAAGGCATGTGGCGATGATGGTTAAGCTACCGGACTCATCGGTGTTACGGGCCGAGCCGAAGAAATGCTTTGGAGGATACAGTGCCACCGGGTCTATACCGCCGGATAGCGTTCGTCCACTTGTCGGAGCTGCTAGGTTATAGGCACGGGTCAGACGAGTGATGCTGTCAAGCAAAATAACCACATCCTTGCCTGTTTCAACCTGACGTTTTGCGCTTTCAAGCGCTATTTCGGCCACTCTAGTATGGTTCTCAACCGGCTCATCAAATGTAGAGCTTATTACCTCTGCTTTTACTGAGCGTTTCCAATCTGTTACTTCCTCAGGCCGTTCCCCAATAAGACATATCATCAGATGGATATCGGCATAGTTGTGAGTAACTCCGTTGGCTATATCCTTGAGCAAAAACGTTTTACCAGCTTTAGGGGGCGATACAATGAGGCCTCTTTGCCCACGGCCTATGGGGGCTACCAAATTGATAAGTCGTTGCGACAGGTTTTTTGGACTGGTTACTAGGTCGATAAGCTCATCGGGAAATGTTGGAGTAAAGTTATCGAATTTTGGTCTCAGTTTAGCTACTTCCGGATCCACCCCATTGACAGCTTCAACACGAAGCAGGCCGTAATATTTTTCGTTGTCCTTGGGGTATCTGGCTTGGCCGCTTACTATATCGCCGGTGCGTAATGTAAATCGGCGTATTTGTGATTGGGAAATATAAACATCGCTTGGACCGGGGAGTAATCCGTCTCGTCTCAAGAATCCATATCCGTCGTCAACAGTCTCCAGTGTGCCACTTAAGTAGAGTTGTCCCTGCTGCTCGGCTTGTGATTGCATTAGCTTAGTTACTAGTTCGTCTTTTTTCATCGAGCTGTAACCAGTAAGATTCTGCTGTTTAGCAATTTCCACAAGCTCCTCGCGGGTTTTGGACTCAAGCTCACTAGCGTTTAGTGTGTTGTTCATTGTATCCTCCAAATGGAAAAACCAGTTTGATATAAGATAAATCAGGAGATAAGTTCTCGCTGTCAATCACAAAAGGGTTTATTGCAGGTTTAGATAACTGCCGCTTATTTTTCCGATAGATGTTTCCAGTCTTCCATGAAGCGTGCGACTCCAGTATCGGTCAGTGGGTGGTTTATCATTTGCATAAGAACTTTGTAAGGTACTGTTGCAATATGTGCACCAGCCTTGGCTGCCACCACACAGTGCAAAGGATGCCTTATACTTGCTGCAATCACCTGCGTCGAAAAATTATACTGTTTGTATATGGTCACTACATCGGATACCAATTGCATTCCATCATGGCTTATATCATCAAGCCTGCCAACAAAAGGGCTAACATAGGCAGCCCCCGCTATGGCACAAAGCAGAGCCTGATTAGGTGAAAAACAGAGCGTCAGATTGCACTTAATATTCTCTTTGGATAGCACCGATGTCGCCTCGATTCCTGCCGGCGTGATAGGGACTTTGATTACTACGTTTGGAGACCAAGCTGCTATATCTCTCGCTTGGCTAATCATTTCCTTGGCATCTAGGCTGGTGACCTCGGCACTAATCGGCCCATCTATAATAGACGCGATCTCTTTAATGACGTCCCTGAAATCCGCACGTTGTTCTTTGGCTAACAAAGACGGATTGGTGGTAACGCCACTAATCACTCCTAGTTTGGCTGCATTACGGATTTCTTCAACGTTTGCGGTATCAAGGAAGATATGCATGAGGATTCTCCTTAAGAATATATCACAGGCTTTTATTTTTGTCTATATTACCCGCCAAAGGCAGGGGCCTTTGGTCGCCGTCACGTAAAATCGTTTTAGCCATGCCAATAAAATCTCTAAACAACGGATGTGGCCGACCAGGGCGCGATGTAAACTCGGGATGAAATTGTACCCCCACCATCCATGGATGGTTCTTGACCTCGGCTATTTCTACAAGCTTGCCGTCTGGAGAAAGGCCACTGGCAATTAGCCCAGCCCTCTCGAGGCAATCGCGATAATCGTTATTAAACTCAAAGCGATGACGATGGCGCTCGTGAACTAACGAGGTACCGTAGGCCTTACCGGCCAGAGTGTTTTCTGTTAGTTTACAAGGGTAGAGTCCCAGTCTCATCGTGCCACCCATCTCATCTACGTCACGCTGTTCAGGAAGTAGATCAATTACGGGATGTTGAGTTGAAGGCACGAATTCAGTAGAATGACAGTCATTAGAGTTCAATACGTTACGTGCAAACTCTATTACCAGTATGTGCATACCTAGGCAAAGCCCAAGATATGGAATTTTATTCTCTCTGGCGTATTGAGCTGCCAGCACTTTGCCCTCAATTCCACGTTCACCAAAGCCCCCCGGCACAACTATGCCGCTGACAAAACGCAGTGTCTGATCAATATTACCCTTATTTAGTTCCTCAGAGTTTACCCATGATATCTCAGTATTCCTATTGTGATGTAGCGCGGCATGATTCAGCGCTTCACGCACTGATATATAGGCGTCGGGAAGTTCAACATACTTTCCAACTAAAGCAACTTGAAGCGTTTCCTTAGGGCTTTTAATTTTTTCGACCATTTGTCGCCATTCTTTGAGGTCCTGTCCTGTTTGGATTATCTTCATTCTGTCTGCAATGAAGTCTCCTAGGCCCTCTTCTTCGAGAATAAGCGGTGTTTCGTATATAGTGGATGCAGTAAGCAAAGAAATTACTGCCTGCCTGTCAACATCGCAGAATAGTGATATCTTGGCCTTAAGTTCATCAGACACGGGGTAATCGCTACGGCATGCAATAACGTCTGGTTGTATACCAATGCGTCTCAATTCGTTCACACTGTGCTGCGTAGGCTTAGTTTTGAGTTCACTGGTTGATCCTAGATAAGGCAATAGCGTGACATGTATATAAAAGGTATTTTCTCTGCCAACGTCATTACGCATCTGACGTATTGCCTCGAGAAAAGGGAGGCCCTCGATATCGCCGACTGTGCCTCCGACCTCAACAATTATCACATCGGCACCGGATTGCTCTGCAACAAGATGTATACGGCTTTTAAGCTCGTTAGTCACATGCGGGATAACTTGAATGGTTCCCCCTAAGAAATCGCCGCGGCGCTCATTGGCAATAACTGAGCTGTATATTTGGCCCGATGTAACGCTTGATGCAGTGGTGAGATTTATATCAATGAAGCGCTCGTAGTGCCCCAGATCAAGGTCAGTCTCAGCACCATCTTCGGTCACGTATACCTCTCCATGTTGATATGGTGACATAGTGCCTGGATCTACATTTAGGTATGGATCAAGCTTTTGCACTGAAACGGAGATATTGCGGCTTTTAAGAATCCGGCCTATTGCAGCTACCGTAATTCCTTTACCAACAGAACTGACCACGCCCCCGGTTACAAATATATATTTTGCCACAAAGAATCCTTAAAAGGGTCTAGCGCAAGGGTTTTTTTTTAAAGCCAAGGCGCTGGCTAAAAACTTCGGAGTAAGTCAGAGGTTGAATCTAGTCAAAATTGTATATATCAAACTTACAAATGTCAACCCCTAAAACAATATCATTTAAAAGTGTATAGCAGTTATAGTAAATGATGCTTTAATTTTTTCAATAATTTTAAAGGTGCTTATTCTCTTGTCACCGGCCAAGTATTGTATCAAGAAATTTGGCAAGGGCCGCGTCACTTTAATCAGATAATAATATCGCCTCACTTATAAGATTATTACAACGTTTTTCTTATAGACCTTAGCATCCGCATATACATCAAATACGAGGTATAGCTTGCAATACGAACGAGTGTTATGCTAAAATTCTTTATTATAAGCCCCCGTAGCTCAATGGATAGAGCACCAGCCTCCGGAGCTGGGGGCGAGAGTTCGAATCTCTCCGGGGGTATTATTATGGGCAGGGAGGATCAATGCTGGAGATGCGTTGGCACGGCCGAGGCGGCCAGGGGGCTGTTACATCCGCGGAACTGATAGCGTTGGCTGCTATCAGTGAAGAGAAGTACGCCCAGGCGATTCCCAGTTTTGGACCGGAAAGACGTGGTGCACCGGTACTTGCGTTTAATAGAATCAACGAAGGTACACCGATCAAGATGCGATCAGAGGTGACCAAACCCGATGCGGTAATTGTACTGGATCCGAGCCTGCTTAAGGTCGGTGATGTTACCTCAGGTCTTAAAACTGATGGGTATTTAATCGTGAACACTAAAAGGAGTATTGATGATATTAAGGCTGAATATAACGGAGGCTATAAAGTAGCGGTTCTCGATGCGTTGAAGATAGCTAAAGAGAAGCTGGGTGTCCCCATTACCAATACGTCTATGATGGGGGCTTTAATAAAGGTTACGGGTTGCGTGAATATGGAGTCCGTAATTGAGCCCTTGCGTCATCGATTTGGTAGAATTGCAGAAAAGAACATCATTGCCTGCCAAACAGCCTATGAACAAACTATAGTGGAGGCTTAATTGCTTAGTTGGAAAGATATACCTAGAGGTGCAATTGTTACGACGCCGGGCAGTGCTAAAGAATATAGAACCGGTGACTGGCGCTCACAGCGCCCTGAATGGGATTTAGCAAAATGTATAAAGTGTGGCCTTTGTTATATTTATTGCCCAGATGCCAGTATTGGTTGGAATGATGATGGTTATCCTCTGTGGGATGAATATCACTGCAAAGGATGTGGTATTTGCGCCTGCGAGTGCTGGACAAAGGCGATAAACATGGTGGAGGAAACTGAGTAATGGCGAAAAAAGTCGGAACCGAAGCATCCTTCGCCGTGGCTGATGCCGTAAAACTGGCAAATGTAGATGTTATAGCTGCGTATCCCATAACCCCGCAGACGCATATTGTGGAGAAGCTCTCCGAATATGTGGCTGATGGTGAACTTGACGCCGAATATATCTGTGTGGAATCTGAGCACTCTGCAATGAGCGCATGTTGTGGTTCATCTGCTACCGGAGCCAGAACGTTTACCGCTACTGCAGGGCAGGGCTTGGAGTTGATGCACGAAGTGCTGACAATTCCAGCGTCAAGCAGGTTACCCATGGTTGCAGCCATATGTAACAGAGCGCTGTCCGGACCGCTTAGTGTTTGGGGAGATCATTCGGACTTGATGGGTGTTCGTGACACGGGCTGGATTCAGATTATTGCCGAAAACGGACAGGATGTTCATGACCTCACGATAGCAGCTTTTAAAATCTCTGAACATAAAAATGTGTTGTTTCCTGTTATGATTCACATGGATGGCTTCCATCTTACGCATGTGATCGAACCCATAATAATTATGGATCAGGAGGACGTTGATAAGTTCCTTCCTCCGTTTGAATTCGATAACAAGCTTGACCCTCATTACCCTGTGTCACAGGGGACATATGCTCCGCCACACATATACCCGGAGATAAAAAAAGCGCAGGATGTAGCCCTAGTAAACTCCAAAGAAACCATAAAGAATATCTTTAAAGAGTACGGAGACCTTTTTGGCCGGTATTACAATCCGGTAGAGACATACATGGCGGATGATGCCGAGACGATATTAGTCACCATGGGTAGCTTCAGCGAAACAGCCACATTGGCAGTTGATAAGTTGCGCGATGAGGGTAATAAAGTTGGCCTTATTAGAGTTCGCTTGTGGAGGCCGTTCCCGTTTGAGGAACTTCGCGATGCGGTAAAGAGTGTAGATTCATTGATTGTGCTGGATAGGGCCATCTCCTATGGCGGCCCGGCTGGCCCTCTGTGCTCTGAGATCAGGTCAGCTTTATATCAGGAGAAAAAGCGCCCGCAGATTATCAGTTTCATCAGCGGTCTTGGCGGAAGGGCTATTGACCCAGAACACTTTGAATCAATGATTTTGCATGGTCAAGAGGTAGCTCAAAGTGGCAGTAATAATGAATATGAAATATTGGGAGTGAGGGAATAGTAATGGAAAAATACGGTCTTTATGTTCCCAAATTGGCTCCTCAAAAAGAGTACTTTGCGCCTGGTCACCGAGCCTGTGTGGGTTGCGGCGAAATGTTGGCCGTAAGGCAGGTATGCAAGGCGTTGGGTAAAGAAACCATTGTAATTAATAGCACGGGATGCATTGAAATTGTTTCGTCTCTGTTTCCGGATACCAGCTGGGAAATGCCGTGGATGCATACCCTATTTGATAATGCGGCGGCGGTTGCGTCCGGCGTTGAGTCGGCAATAAGGGTAATGCAGAGAAAAGGGAAATATCGCGACGGCAAGGTAAATGTAGTTGCAATGGGCGGCGATGGGGCCACTTTTGATATTGGGCTACAGGCGTTGTCTGGTGCAATGGAGCGCGGCCATGACTTCATTTATGTGTGCTATGACAATGAAGCATATATGAATACCGGCATACAGAGGTCTAGTGCAACCCCTTATGGAGCAATGACCACCACTTCTCCGCCTGGTAAAAAAAGTATAGGCCAGGCTACCTGGAAAAAAGATATGCCTGCAATCGCTGTTGCCCATAATATACCTTATGTGGCTACTGCCAGCCCGGCTTATCCATTCGATTTGATGGCCAAGGTTAAGAAGGGCGCTGAGCTAAAAGGCCCTGCCTATATACAGATATATTCTCCATGTCCTACCGGCTGGAGAAGTGCCGGTGAAATAAGTGTAAAGCTGGCACGGCTGGTAGTTGAGACTGGTGCATTCCCGCTGTATGAGGTGGAAAACGGCAAGTATAAACTGAGTATGGATTTTGAAAAGCTTCGCCCCATAATCGATTATATGAAACCTCAGGGGCGATTTAGACACTTAACTGAAAGTGATCTCGTGCTTATTCAGAAGAGATTGGAAGACCAGCTCCAGGAGCTTAGAGATAAATCAAACGCTAATTAAGCAACAACGGCAATGCCGATAACGCAGTATATGATGAGGTAAATACGTGGTTAAAATTACGATTGACGGCCGTCATGTTGAGGTTGAGGATGGACAGACTATTCTATCGGTAGCTACAAGTGAAGGTATCGAAATTCCAACACTTTGCTATCATGAAACAGTCAGGCCTGCGGGGACCTGCCGGGTGTGTATGGTAGAGGTTGTTCAGGATGACAAATCCAGAACAGTGGCATCGTGCATTTTCAAGGTGAAAGACGGTATGGAAGTAAAAACCGATTCGGATGTGGCTAAAGATGCACGTATAAAAGCCGCTGAGGTTTTACTTGAAAGGGCACCCAATTCAAAGGTGATACAAGATATTGCTACAAGATTAGGAGTCCAAGACGTAACATCTACCTCTAAGAGCACTGAGAAATGTATAGCATGTACTTTGTGTGTCAGGATATGCGAGGAGGTTGTAGGGGTTAACGCTATTAGTATAGTGAAGACCGAATCTGGCAGAAGAGTTGCGGCCAATCCAAAAAACGATACTCTCACATGTATCGGCTGTGGTTCCTGCGTATATGCATGCCCCACCGGAAATATAGAAATGGAAGATGTTGGTGGTATCCGGACAATAAAAAATTGGGACGCTGAGTTCGAGATCGCCAAGTGCAAAACCTGCGGCAATTATTTGGCCCCCCAAGTTCAGCTGGATCACATAAAAAATATCTATGGCATTGAGGACGATCTTACGGTTTGCCGCAGTTGCAGCGCGTAGTATAATTTTACTTCGCTTCTTTTTCGGGGTGTAGCGCAGTTGGCTAGCGCGCATGCTTTGGGAGCATGAGGTCGGCGGTTCAAGTCCGCCCACCCCGACCATGTAAAACAGGGGTGGGTTTATGGTTAACATAACATTCTGAGGCGGGCCTGTTTAAAAGGCGCGCTTTTTTATTGAGTCGGTTGCTTGTGAGAAACAGTACCATCAGAATTGCAGTTAAGGTTCGCACCGGAGCACGCAAGAACGGTATTATCGATTATTCGGATAGCGTGTTACGGGTAAAGATTGCCACGCCTCCGATGAGGGGCAAGGCTAATAAAGCGCTTATCGTATACCTTTCCAAGATACTTAATGTGAGCAAAAGCGCCATCGCAATAGAAAAAGGGGAAACCAGTAGAAACAAACTAATATCTATAGCAGGGATGGATGTAGTACGCCTGAATACCATGATCGACTATAGGCTGGGATCAGAAACCTAGGATAAGCTTCCGTAGTTTTTCGCTTAATTCGTGCGGGTTCTGCCTTTGCCATATATTTCGCCCCACCGCCACACCGATGGCCCCCGCCTTCAGCACATCACCAACCGTATTCAGGAATTCATCGTCCGTATTAGTCATCGTTCCACCAGACATTACCACTTTAGTTGGCGCAGCGCTTTCCACAACACGTTTAAATCCCTCTATCGATCCAGTATTTTTAACCTTTACTATGTCGGCCCCCAATTCCATACCTACTCTTGCAGCGTAGGAAACAATCGCAGGTGTTTCATCTATTGCCATACCGCTTGTTTTCTGTTCAGCTATGGCCAGTTGCATGGTCTTAGATGCCGAAAGCTTGTCCGTAATGGCCCGGCCCCGCGGATACATCCATCCGATAACAGGGACATCATTACTGTGCGCCACTCTTACGATATCGGCAAGCTCTCTATTCATTTCATACTCGTAATTGGAGCCGGTGTAGACGGTATAGCCCACCGCGGTGGCGCCCAATGCTATTGCATCTTCCACCGCGTATAGCTGTGGAGAGTAGGGATCATCTTCAGTAAACAGTTCCGATTTACCGTTTAGCTTTAAGATCAACGGTACGCCGGCATCCACGATCTCCCTGTGGTATTTTTCTGCCAGACCGGCGTGCAGTACAAGGCTGGTAAAGTCACCTCTAACAGCTATATCAAGGATGTACTCAAACTTGCGGCTTTTGGGATTTTTGTCAAAATCTCTCGGCCCGTGTTCTAATCCTTGGTCATAGGCCAATATCATAGATCGCCCGTTTGGCATGATTTTTGCGAGTTTTTCTTTCATAGCTTCAAGCTCCTAACCGAAGAATTTCTCTGCAACCCTGTATATACTCAAATCTACCGGCCTTATTCCGCCTTTAACATCCTCCAGAGGTACATCTGTAACCTTGTTTTTTTTCAGTGACACCAGTCTGCCATACTTACCTCTTTTGACCATATCAACCGCTCTAACTCCAAAGTGGGTGGCAAGGCTACGGTCGTACGCCACCGGAGTGCCACCTCGCTGTACATATCCAAGAGATGAGAATCTGGTATTAAAATCAGTTCTTTCCGAGATGATTTCAGCTAAATATCGGCCTACTCCCCCCAACTTAGAGGTTTTACCGTCAACGTTGAAGCTGAGGTTTTTCCCTTTAATCACCGTTCCTTCAGCAGCAACAATTATACTGAAGCTGATACCACGTTTGTTCCTGTTCACAAGCATCTGTATTAACTTGTCTATCTTTTTATCGTCCATAATTATTTCAGGAATGAGTATAAAATCTGCTCCGTTGGACATGCCGGCGTAAGTGGCAATCCAACCCGCATTTCGTCCCATTACCTCAAGAATCATTACGCGGTGATGGCTGGCAGCGGTGGAGCGAAGCCTGTCTAGCGCATCGGTAGCAACCTGTACAGCGGTTTGAAAACCAATACAGTATTCGGTACCTTTTACATCATTGTCAATTGTCTTGGGAATACCAATTACAGGGAGCCCCATCCCCCACATTTTCAGTGAGCAGTTTAAGGTGCCATCGCCACCAAGAATGATCAATCCCTCAAGCCCCAACCTTTTGACCGAATTAAGAACCTGCTGTGGCCCGTCGTTGGTATCAAATGGACTGGTGCGCGATGTGCTTAGAATCGTTCCTCCCCTATCAATAATATTGGACGTATTTATACGGTCAAGTAGAATAATATTACTCTTAGAGCCAAGCAACCCCTGCCACCCTCGTATAATACCAATAACGTCGTATCCGGCTGCAATCGCCGTCTTGGTTGAGGCCCTAATTGCCGCATTTAGTCCAGGACAGTCTCCTCCGCTGGTTAGAATCCCGATCTTTTTTTTATAATCCATTTTAGAATCCCCTCATATCACGCTCATGTAAGAACAAATAGTGCATAGTATGGGAGTATAGCACTGCCTGCCAACCAAATCAATGCTGATTGCAAATACCTTTGTAAGGCTTTAGAATATCGTTTGGTATAACAATATGAATTTTTTTGGGGAGTAGTGTATGAAAGCAAGCGAAGGTAAAATAGGCCGGGTGTTCGTTATAAGACTTGAGGATGGTGATAGGCTGCCGATGTGCCTAGAAAGATTTGCAGATGACAATGGCATAAAAGTGGGCCACGTTATCCTAATTGGCGGTATAGCTGCTGGTGACGTTGTGGTGGGGCCAAGAAAGCCAGATCAGATGCCCCCGGAGCCGATGTTGCTGCCCATTGATGGTGCACATGAAGTAGTCGGTTTGGGTGTGATTGCATCTGGACCAGATGGCAAGCCACAGTTGCATATTCACGCCGCGCTTGGCAGGTCAGGTCAGACGATAACTGGATGCCTTAGGCCTGGGGTAGATACCTGGATTGTAGGAGAAGCGATTATATATGAGATAGTAGGAGCAAGGGTAGCTCGTTTGCATGACCTAAGTAGCGGCTTTGCATTACTCAGCCCCATTTAGTGTATGATAGTGATTTAATACACGAGGCGTTGACGGTTAATTTATATAGTCCATGCTCATCGGCGCATGTTGTGCTGCAAGATAATTAAAAGGCTTGGCGTAGCAGTCACCCTAAATTTTAAGCTACCGATAGTTGAATACGTTAAGTATCGCCTCTTCAACCTTTTCTTCCGCATTGGGCGCGCCACTTTCAATGCTCTGCCAAGCTTCAGCGACAATGCGATCAATCTCAGAATCATAACTGCCGTAACTTTTGTAGTGGGCGGTATATTTTCGAAGCTTAAAACTCAGCTTCTCCTTTTTGGGCAAAGCCTTGTAATCGGCTATAACCTTCAATATTTTATCTTTGTCCTCAGGCAGATGCCCCTCAACTTCAAATAGCAGGTTATCTATGTGATCACTCACAAGATTGGATGTGCAGGTCAGATTCTGAATAAAAAGTTCCATTTCATCAATCATTTCATCTTCGGTAGGCAACTCAAAATTGCCTGCCTCATATTCATCGTAGAGCGGCGTACCCTGGCGAATTTTAAGTGTACGCAGCCTGATGAAATCGGGTTTACCTATTTCATTAAGTACTCTGGCCGATTCCAAAGCATGGGCCTTGGACCATTTCTTACCACCGAGGCCAGGCATAACGTACTCAGATAGCTCTATGTCTGCGGCGATTGTTTTTATGCCGGCGTCTATTTGCTCCTCAGCTGTTGCGCCCTTTTGCTGGAACTCAAGTACTTCATCAGCGCCCGACTCCAATCCAATATGTACCCTAGAAAGCCCTGCCTTGTGCAATAAATTCATTTCCTCCTGCGACTTTTTACTGATAGTTTTGGCTCTGGCGTAAGATGTGATCCTCTCAATTTTTGGGAAAGTGTTTTTGAGGTATTTCAAAGAATCGGCCAGTTCAGGAGTGCGCATTACTAAGCTGTTGGAGTCCTGTATAAACATCGTTTTTTCACCTGAATCTATCCAATTAGCTATGTGTACCAGCGACTGATATCTCCCCTCAAACACTTTCCCTTCCGACGAGCTGTCATAAATATCAGGGTTGCCCCTGAGTATCGCTCTCAAAACCGTATTGTTAACCCGACCGCAATAACCTAGTTTAACAGATGCCGCTTTTAATTCATCGTAAATGCCCTTGATTATATCGATGTCGTTTTTAATCTCGTCCACCTGTTTATACTCAAATTTCTTACCGATGCGGCCGCGTCTTCCAGCGCAAAACAGGCATCTGTTCCAAGGGCAGCGCCTGGTAAATCTAACCAACAGAGAGCGGGCTGCCCCCTCGCTCGGCGGTCTGGCAGGGCCCATGTCATACGAGAGCCCCTTCATATTAGCTATATTCATTTTGTAAGTCTGTTCAATGCCTTGATTCATAATTACTTGTTCCAAAACAAATTAAATAAATATAATCCTCTGAATAATATCTTAACAAACGTAGGTAGTAAAACCAAGTTTTTGATTGATTCTGAATCGCCTTTATTGCGTATTTGAGTATACTTTGCTAATATTTGGATAGACCTGCCATGCTCGTGATACTAATCATTTTGAACCCAATTGATTTACATAGGGAGCAGGACTTCGAGGGTGGTGCGCATGCTGTTTCACACAGACGCGCTAAAACCTAAGGGCTGCACCCACCTGACTGAGCAGGTTCGAAACTCAGGCAGTACACGGCACGGCGGGTTTTTGGAATTATCATTATTATAAGCTTTGAAAAATTGTGATGCGAATGTAGCTATGCTATAATTTGTATTGGGAGTACATATTATGAAAGTATCCTCGGAGAAGATTCCTGATTGCCAGTTGGAAATGAATGTTGAGCTGGAAGAAAAAGAAATCGAGGATTTTCTGGCAAAGGCCTACAAGCGACTCGTTCATAAAGTAAATATACCTGGCTTTCGTAAGGGTAAAGTACCTCGCAATGTGCTAGAGCAGCACCTTAGCCGCGAAGCATTTCTTGATGATATAGTAAATAATGACCTAGGGGGCATTTACAATAAAGCAATTGATGAGCAAAAAATAGAGGCTATAGATCAACCCAAGATTGAAATAACTCTACTCGATCCTATCACCTTTAAAGCCACCATCCCCACCAGACCAACAATAGAACTTGGTGATTATAAACAAGTCCGAATGGAACTTGATGTTGCTGAAGTTACTGATGTTCAAATAAAAGGCGTTATTGACCAGTTACGTAACGCGCAGGCCGCATGGGAACCTGTTGACAGGGAAACCAAATGGGATGATATGCTTACCATTGACGTGGAGGCCGATGCAGATGGTAATGGTCTCGGCAAAGAGGCGGGGCGTCAGTATCAGTTATTGCCGGAGTCACAGGTTCCGGCACCGGGATTCGCCGAGCAACTTGTGGCACTCAAAAAGGGAGACCAGAAGAGTTTTACTTTATCAGTCCCCGAAGATTATGAAAATCAGGTTTTTGCAGGCAAGGATATTACGTTTAACGTGCTAGTAAACGAGATAAAGGAAAAACATTTACCAGAGCTGAACGATGAGTTTGCTAAGGCTGTCGGCTCCGATAGTGCCGCTAAGCTGAAGGAAAACGTTGAGGCCGATCTTAAAAGCAGGGCTGATTATCAAGCAAGGGCGGAGCTTGAAGAGAGGATAGTGGAGGCTGTTGCGGCTCAGGCTCAGATCGAGTATCCCTCCATCCTTACTGAGCGCGAAATCAACGGTATGGTTGATATGCAGCGCAATCAATTGCTTCAGGCCCAGATACAGCTTGAGGACTATCTTAAGTATATCAATAAGACAGAACAGGACTTTAGGAAGGAACTTGAACCAATGGCAATTAAAAAAGTCAGGGGAGGGCTAGTTCTGGCCAAGGTGGCAGAGGCCGAGAGCATCAAAATAACCGAAAAGGAAATAGATGCCGAGGCAGATAGAATGGCCCCTGAAGATGAAAATGACAGGAAGAGGTTTATGAAGGCGCTTGCTGATCCAATAGCCCGCCAATCTATAATGCGAACGCTAAGTGCAAAAAAAACTTTGCTGCGCCTAGTCGATTTAGCAACAGCCGTTGACGACCAACCAAATACAATGAAATCGGCAAAAGCCGAGAAGGGGGTAAAAGATGCAGCCTGAAAACATAATACCGATGGTTATAGAAACAGGTGCAAAGGGAGAGAGAACGTTCGATATATACTCCTTACTCCTTAAAGAACGGATTATTTTCCTGGGCACACCCATAAATGACCAGATTGCAAATCTAGTAATAGCGCAATTGCTTTACCTCGACAGGGAAGATCCGGAAAGGGATATTAGCCTGTACATACACTGTCCCGGTGGCGTTGTAACGGCGGGACTGGCCATGTATGACACCATGCAGTTAATTAGGCCAGATGTCAGCACCATATGTGTCGGCATGGCGGCAAGTATGGGAACCGTGCTTCTTACCGCCGGTACTCCCGGAAAAAGATATGCTCTGCCAAATTCAACATTACATATGCATCAGCCTGTCGGTGGCGCTCAAGGCCAGGCATCGGATATTGAGATTGCCGCCAAAGAGATACTAAGGTTGCAGGACACACTACGTGGTATTTTGGCAAAACATACTGGTCAACAGGTAGAAAAAATTGCTAAAGACTCAGATCGGGACTATTATCTAAATGCCGAGCAGGCCGTTGAATATGGCCTAGTTGATGAAATACTAACCAAGCCGGAAAAGAAAGCAAAGAAGTAGTTAATCGCTGCTTTGGTAGAGAATGCTAGCCGCAATGCACCTGAAGTGCTTCCACCTGCTTGTATTGATAGGCCATGGCCAGTAACACTCGTTACTATTGACTTGTGAGTGTGAATTCAGTTAGAATAGCTGCGAAATAAGGAGGAGAGTCTGTGCAGAAGATTATACTTGTTGATCCAACGAAATGCACTGGGTGCAGGACATGCGAAATGGTATGCTCGGTCAAGCACCTAGGAGTATCCAATCCATCACGCGCCAGAATCCATGTAGTCAAATGGGAGCAGGAGTGCTTTGAGATTCCCATGCTCTGCCAGCAGTGCGAAGATGCGCCTTGTGCGGCGGTATGCCCGGTAAGGGCAATTACTCGTGATGAGGAAACGGGCGTCATCCTTATTAATCATGATAAGTGTATCGTATGTAAGATGTGCGTGCTAGCGTGTCCGTTTGGCGCAATGAAGTACGATGTTAGAGGGCACCAGGTGTCCAAGTGCGACCAATGTCATGGTGATCCGCAGTGTGTCGCTATCTGTGATACTCATGCACTCACCTACATAGATGCCAATATGGCTAATGTCGACAAACAGCGTGAGGCAGCCAGTAAGGGTTATTCCTTAAGAAAAGAGCAGAAAGAGGCTATCGGCCCTGAAGTCGGACACCCCATGCCCTAAGCTTAAAACCCCCTTCAAAAAGTAGCCTTTTAAGGAGAGAATACTATGGTAAAGGGTGTAAATCCGTCCAAAAAAGATAAAAAAGAAGGGTCAGCAACCATACATGGCGTTAAGGTTAATAAAGGTGGGGAAGAGTACACCGATCTGCTTGGCCGCAAAATGAAGGTTGAGAAGAAGGGTTCTCAAGAAGCTCGCCATCGTACCTCCCAAGATGTAGATGAGGCCAAAAAAAAGGGAGTTGAGATGGAGAAAACAGCCAGCGGCTACTGGAGGCCAGTACGCTCAGTGCGGTGTTCTAGTTGTCAAGAGCGGGTTACTGTACCTAAAGGGGCCGCAGAATTCGAATGCCCGTTCTGCGGTATGCGCTATCGAATATCGTGGCCTACGCCAGATCAACCACGTGTACGTGGAGCTGTGTGGGATGCCATGCCACCGGCCGGTCTAACCTGGCCCAAAGGTTGGCCTGGAGAACTCGATGATGAAGGCAACCCAATAAAGAAAAACCCCTATGGTAAGTAGGGCTAACTTTTTAAAAACCTAATAAAAGGTGGAGTTTATCAGCCATGACAATGAGTATTACCAATCAGAAGATAGGCTATGTGAACCTGACTACCGGTGAGATAAGAAAAGAATATATCACTGAAGAGATGCGCGAGTTCCTTATCGGCAGCCGTGGTTTTAATATGTACCTTATGCATACACTCACCCCTAAAGGGATTGACGCTTTTGATCCTAAAAACTGGTTGTTTGTTTCCTGTGGCGTACTTGGCGGTATGCTTGTTCCGTCCTGCAGCAGAACACAAGTGTCAGGGCTTTCACCACTCACAGGAGCTGTCGGCGACAGTAATATGGGTGGATTTTTTGGTGTAGAGATGAGATACGCCGGGTTTGATACAATAGCCGTAACGGGCAAAGCAGAAAAGCCAGTTTATTTGTTTGTGCATGATGATGAGATAGAGATATTAGATGCGGAATACATTTGGGGCACAGATACCTCCGATTGTATAGAGCGGATTAAAGAAAAACATTGCGATTATGATATTAAAGCGGCTATTATTGGGCAGGCTGGTGAAAACTTGGTCCGATATGCAAATGTCAGAAATGGCCTTAAGTCGTCTGCCGGCAGAACTGGAATGGGCGCACTTATGGGTTCAAAAAATTTAAAATGCGTTGCAGCCAAAGGAACACTTGATTTGCCGATAGCAGAGCCTGAAGAGGCACTGGCCAGTTGGAAAGCGGAGGTCGCCAAGGCCAGAGAGCGGCGCATGGTAAAAACCCTGCTCAGATTCGGTAAGGGCATCTACTTTGGTAATACTAACACCGTAGGTCTTATTCGAGCATATAATTTCAAACAGAACCAAATGCTTTATGCCGACGATCTTGAAGTGGAGTCTATGGACAGATTCACCGTCGGCCGTGAGGCCTGCTTCGGATGTCAGATTCATTGCCGACACCGATGGAAGGTGCCAGAGGGTCCGTATAAGGACCATTATGGAGTCGGGCCAGAATATACGTCACTTGGTTCCATGGGAACTGAGATAGGTAACGTTTCCATGGATGTTTGTCTTGCTGCTGATGATTTGGTAAACAAGTGGGGCATTGATAATTTGGAGTGCGGAAGCATGGTTGCTTGGGCTATGGAGCTCTATGAGAACGGCATCATAACCAAAGAGGACACCGGTGGCCTGGCGCTTAAGTGGGGAGATCCCAAAGCCATTTATGAATTACTCAGGCAGATCACTTTCAGGGAGGGCTTTGGCGATATACTCGCCGAAGGCCCATTGCGGGCTGCCGAGAAGATTGGCAAGAACTCGGCTTATTATTTGGTGCAGGTAAAGGGTATGAGTAACCTGCAGTCTGATGAGCGCCCCACTCCCAGTCTGGCGCTAAATGTGGCTGTGTCCACCCGTGGTGCAGATCACTTAAGGGGTCGGCCCGTACCAGATCTATTCGGTCTGCCAAAAGATGTGTTGGAGAGAATGTATGGCGGCGAGCAAACCACCGACTTCAACTCTTACATGGGTAAATCCAGAATGGTATGGCATCACGAGATATCAGCGTGTACGCATGATTGCATCGGTAACTGTGGTATGGGCGGTCAGCCTAACATGCCGCATACACTCAAGGTAAACACTGGTCTTGAGCTCTCTGACGAAGAGATGTGGACCATTGGGGAGAGAATCCATATAATCGAGCGTTTGTTTAATAAAAGCCGCGGATTTAGCAGAAAAGATGATCATCTTGTCGACCGCTACTACGATGTGCCTACCACAATGGGTATGCCCAAGGCCAGAGGTAAGACTATCGATCGTGATAAATTCGAGATAATGCTGGATGAGTACTATGAGTTGCACGGATGCGACAGTGAGGGGCACCCCACTAAGGAGACTGTTAAACGTCTTGGCCTTGATAAGGAGCCATCCTATATCATAGGTGCGCCAGCCAAAGAAATTGCTTTAGATTAAACTCATCAAGATGGATGTACTTAAGCTGGGTAAGTAGTAGTTTAGATTAATCCCTGTTCCTTGAGGCTCCTGTCTATTTCCCGTGAAAGATCGTAACCCTTTCTTGTATTTCCTTTGCCGTCCAGCACTTTATCGTTCTGGATTTTCAGATTACCTTCGCTGAATGCCTTTATGGTAGCCACAATCAGTGGATATTCTCGCATAAGCCCGTACATGCGGATGGCTTTAAAAAGCTTGTTTTCCTCATTATCCTCAGATATTATCTCCGCAACTGGTTTACCGTCAATCTCATTCCAGAATGTGTCAAATGGCTGGCCTCGTATAGAAAACTTGCAGTAGGTAACAGGAGGCCCTTCATCTAATTCGGGAGTAGCTAGATGCATCATAGCTCCCGCTTCCGAAGCGTTGTGCTCGATGAGCTGCCAGATAACCTCTTTCCACGTGCCTATGGGGCCGCCTGGTATGGCTGGATGCAGATTTAACTGATTATACTTATGACACATTTGTTTCCCTGTAACCAGCATATATCCAGCAAGAACACTGAGATCAACACTATAATCAGCTAACCTTTCAATAACCTTAATATCGTAGGCATCCCGCCATTGCTCGATATTATGTTTTCTCAGATTCGGCTCAAACCGTCTGGATGAATAATAGATAAGCGGTATATCGTATGATTTAACCAGCTTGTGAAATTTGTCTGTTTCCTCGGATTGCCCTGGCTCCCTATTGCAAAAAACAAAAATAACCGACGCATTAATATTACCAGAGATTATATTGTTCATCACCGTGGTGAACAAACCCCTCGAACCAGCACCTGTCCCTGAGGAAAACCAGCCAATCCTGTACATGGCTACGCCCTTATCTTCCTTGCAATTTTACTCACAATGGATTTGAGGCGGGCAGCAGGGCTTGCCGTTTGTCCCTTCAGTCTGCCCCTTCCCAGCGAGCGTTTAAATTCCTTTACACTGGAGAAATCAGGCATCTCTATATAGGCGTTACCTATTTCGTCAACTAAGTGAGCATCACTGCCGGCGCTAGCAAGCAATCCGTGCTTTTTGGCGAATTTAAGAGCTTTGCCCGAATCACTGCTAATCACCGTATGAGAATTAAAAACCTCGATGATGTCTATGTCCGAAACGATAGCCTCAAGCGCATATCGATGGATAGCCGAAGGGCGGAAGAAGCGATCGAATGGATGCGGAATTAACACCAGTCCACCCTGATCTTTGATACGTTTAATTGTTTCTTCGACTGAAAGTTGAGCTGGTATATGCTCGGTAAGAAACAGTCCGATTATTTCACCAGCGGCAGTCAGGATTTCTTCACCGATAACAACTGAAAAAGGCGCGATTTTCTTAAGCTCAAAGGCCCCAGCAATTTCATTATGGTCGGTTATGGCGATACAATTGATATTATTTGCTTTACAGTGCTCCACAATGTCCGCTAGCGAGCTACTGGAATCAGGAGAGTATTCGCTATGTACGTGTAAGTCGGCCCTTAACATATATCGGCTATCTCCATTAAGTCAGTATAGCACCTCTATTAATAAGGAAGGGGGTTGTTTTGTAGCAAGCACCTTGCCCACCACGAGTCCCTGGAGTTTTCGTCCAAGCTGTTTAGTTCTAATCATTCTTTTTGCTCAAATAAGTCCTGTAATTTCTCGACCTTAAGTTCTGCCAAGTCCAGTAGCTCGCTGCACTTTTTACTCAGCTTCATACCTTCCTCAAAAAGAGCTAGTGATTCTACCAGCGGCAGACCGCCCGTATCAAGATTGGTAGCTATATTCTCAAGCTGCTTTAACAGTTCCTCAAATGAGGGTTCCTTGTTGCCCATCACTATTATTACCTGTAACCTTTCCTTTAATATGCCCGTCGCTCAATTGCATTACAATTCTATCTCCAGTGCGCACATCATTGGTGCGGGTAATTATTTTGCCGGCGGGCGCTTTTTGAATTATGGCGTAGCCACGTCTCAGAGTGCCCAATGGGTTAAGGGAGCTGAGTTGAGAGGAATAGGAATTGAGCTGAGAACGCATAAGTGTAATGGCGCCTGCTGCCTGCCTTGATGTAGTGCGGAATATGTCATCGATGCGTTGGCGATGCCTACTTAAGTCGGGCGCTTTTATTTTGCCAAAAGCGTATTGTAATTTATCATGTCTTTGCTCAAGGCCTTCAGTGGTAGCTGATTCAATTGCATGCCTCAAGAATTGAATACGTTTCTTCAGCTCTGAACGATCAGGTACCGCGATCTCCGCCGCCGCCGATGGAGTAGGTGCACGCATATCGGCAACATAGTCGGCTATAGTGAAATCGGTCTCGTGTCCGACACCGCTTATAATAGGTATTCTACTGGCGTATATAGTTCTTGCCACTACCTCCTCATTGAATGCCCAAAGGTCCTCTAATGATCCGCCACCCCTTGCCACAATAATTAGGTCTATTCCTTCCATGTCGCTTAACTCACCGATAGCCCTAACAATTCCAGGCGCCGCTTCGTCACCTTGTACTAAAGTGGGAGCAAGGATGACGGTGGTCAAAGGATAACGACGGCTAATAATGTTTTCGATGTCACGATAAGCAGCACTTGTGGGAGAAGTAACGACTCCAATGCGTTTAGGAAAAGAAGGGAGGGGCCGTTTTCTCGCTTTGTCAAAAAGCCCCTCTTTTTCTAGCTTGTTTTTTAGTTGCTCGAAGGCGAGATGAAGTACACCGACTCCCTCGGGTTGCACCAAATCAACATATACCTGTAAATCACCTCGCAGTTCATAAATAGAAAGGCGGCCATGCACAATGACCGCCATGCCGTTTTCCAGTGTTAAAGCCGGCTTTTCGCTTTTAAACAGCACACATTTGAGTTGCCCTTCGGCATCCTTGATTGTAAAGTAAAGATGCCCAGCCTGTGACCTGTATAAATTAGAAATCTCACCTTTAATCCAGAGGTCACTTAAACGCTCGTTGCTATCAAGCAAATCACGGGCGTACGTGGTTACTTGGCCGACAGTGTATATCTGCATGACTAGCTTACTCTTTCGATATAGCTTCCCGTACGTGTATCGACGCTTATAATATCACCGTTATTCAAAAACAATGGAACTTGCACGATCAGACCGGTTTCTAAAGTGGCTGGCTTGTTCCCACCTTGCGCTGTATCTCCCTTAAAGCTAGGGCCAGTCTCGCCGATGACCAGTTGCACCGAAGTAGGCAACTCCACTCCTATAGTCTCATCGCCGTGCTTGAGTACCTCCACTTCCTGCCCATCCTTAAGAAAACTTATGATGTCTCCCAATATATCAGTATTTATCATTGTCTGATCAAAAGTCTCTGTATCCATGAAATAATAGAAATCACCATCAGAGTAAAGGTAGCTTGAACGGCGACGCTCAATACGCGCCTGACTAAATTTAGAGCCCGCCTGAAAAGTCCTTTCAATCGTGTGGCCAGCGCGTAGATCTTTTAACCTAAGCCGTACCTGTGCGCTGCCCCGCCCCGTTTTGATATGTTCCCAGTCTATGATGGTGTATAGTCCGTTATCTAATTCTATAGTTATGCCTTTTTTTAAATCACCGGTGGTTATCATTCAATCCTCTTACGCTCTTGGCTTATTTAGACGCATGTGTCAGCACACGCGGTTTACCTCCCTCTAAAACTACCATGTCTTCAATGCGAACGCCACCCCATCCCGGGATATATATCCCGGGCTCGATGGTAAAAACCATGCCGTCTACAAGTAAGTCTTCCGAATATTGACCTAGTCTTGGTTTCTCATGCACCTCAAGGCCAGTGCTGTGACCCAGCGCGTGCAAAAAGTACTGTCCATAGCCTGCATCCGCAATAACGTCTCTGGCAATAGCGTCGGCTTGCTTGCCATTCATGCCGCTTTCAATTTTGTCGATTGCATGTTGTTGTGCGTGTAGAACTACGCTGTAGATTTCTTTATACTTATCGCTCGGCCCGCCAAGGCAGAGGGTTCTAGTTATGTCGCTGCCATATCCTCCTGCGCGAGCGCCGAAATCCATTATTATTGGGTCGCCCTCAGTGACCGGTCTATCTGTTGCGGCATGATGGGGAAATGCGGAGTTAGTACCTGACGCCACTATTATGCCGAAGGGTATTGCTGAGCTGCCGTTCTCCCTTAAACTGCACTCCAGTAGCCAGGCAATTTCCTTTTCGGTCATGCCGGTCTTTATTTGTTGTTTCATAAACTTAAAGGCAGTATCTGCAACAGCAGCAGCTTCAGCAATAAACTTCAGTTCAAGTACATCCTTGACGGCGCGCAAACTGGTTACTATATCAGTTGTTGCGATGAGTTTAACCTTCTTTTCGAGAACGCCAATGATCTTAAGTATCTCCGCATGCATAGCATATGTAAGTCCGGTATCCTCAAAGCCTAGGCTTGATATGTTCATACTGGAAATAATACCTGGCAGCCACCCTTGCATTTCGCCTTGTATCTGCAGTACCCTGATACCCGTCGAAGGGGAAGTCTTCCGGCTGGCCCACGCCGAATAACGTGAGTCAAGCGCCAATACAGCGTCATCTTGAGAAATGACGAGATAGCCATCTGAACTTGAAACGCCGGATATATAGCTGCGGTTTTTTTGATGCGAGATGATAAGGGCACCTAGCCCCATTTCTACCAGTATCAAACGAAGCTTGTTCAGCCGACTCCTCATAATCAAACATCCTCGTTCAATATATCAACCAATAATTCAAGTGCGGCAATATAGCTCCTGTAACCAAATCCAGCTATCTGCCCAACGACAATCGGTGCTATAACCGATTTCTGCCGCCATTCCTCACGGGCGTGTATATTTGACAAATGAACCTCAATTATGGGAAGTTTTGTATCAGCCAAAGCGTCGGTGAGCGAAAGACCGTAATGAGTTAAAGCGCCTGGATTAATTATTATTCCCTTTGCTTTAGATGACTGCACGCAATCGATTATTGCGCCCTCACTATTTGACTGGAATACTTCGACGTCCACCCCCAAAGCCTTCGCCCTGTCTTTTAGTTTAGCATTTATCTCATCCATGGTAACGTTGCCGTATATCTCATTATCTCTTTGTCCGAGCTGGTTTAGATTTGGGCCATTGATTAGGAGTATCTTCATTATGACACCTCGCTTTTATTAGAAGCCTTTGTTCTTCTTGAAGTTCCATCCGCATTTTTAGTGTTTTTGCATTTAGGGAAAGCGCTGCATGCCATGAAATCACCGCGTCGCCCATGCCTTATCACCATGGGGCTCCCGCACTTATCACAAACCTCATCGGTTGGCTTAGCTTCAATTTTAACCCTCTTAATTGTTATATCAGCCTTTTTTAAGTCTTCATCAAATGTCTCATAGAATTCTTTTATGATTGGCACCCATTGGTGTCCGGCGTTTGCTATTTCGTCAAGTTCATTCTCTATATGCGCGGTAAATCCCAAATCTACGATATCCGCAAAGTGCTCGTTTAGTAGATCACTTACTAGTATGCCTATTTCTTCAGGGACAAAGCTGCCCTTGACTCTCTGCGCGTATCCCCGCCCCAGAATAATTGACAATATAGGAGCGTATGTGCTGGGTCTACCGACTCCATTCTCCTCAAGTGCTCTTATGATCGTAGCTTCACTATACCGCGGCGGCGCTTTCGTAAAACGTTGTTCCGGATAAAGCTTGATAAGTTTTAGCGGCTCTTGCTTAGATAATTTAGGAAGCGGGACTTTCTTTAACTCGTCTTCATCCGGATCATCCTTACTTTCCCTGTAAAGAGCAAGAAAACCGGAAAACTTAATATTGGAATCTGTTGCACGAAACAGATATTCGGTATCCGAGTGTTTGGCTTTAGCGTGTATGTCCACGACGTCGGTACCGATGATTGCAGCAGACATCTGGCTCGCCACCATCCTCTTCCATATAAGATCGTATAATTTGTACTGATCACCACTTAGGTATTGCTTTATACTGTCGGGCTCTCTATAAACAGAGCTGGGGCGAATGGCCTCGTGCGCTTCTTGCGCTCCCTTAGCTTTCCGTGAAAATTTCCTGGCTGATTGGGGGACAAAATTAGATCCGTACTTTTTGGCTATGTATGCCCTAGTATCAGCCATCGCTGATGCAGAGACTTTTGTTGAATCTGTTCGCATATACGTAATCAGCCCCACCGTGCCCTCATCTCCGATAGTCAATCCCTCGTATAGTTGCTGCGCAATAGACATAACACGCTTGGAGGATAACTTAAGCTTACGCCATGAGTCCTGTTGCAATGTGCTGGTTATAAATGGGGCCGCTGGTTTCCGGCGAGTTTCCTTGTATTTCACATCGGCAACTTTATATAACGCGGCAACAAGTTCTAGCTCGAGTTTTTGGGCATCGCTTTTGCTGGGTACGACAAGGTTTTTTTTGCCCTTACCGGCGTAGCCAATCAAGGTTGCCCTAAGAGGCTTTTCTTTAGTTTTTACAGGCGTCTCTTTTGATAGGTCCGCCTCCATGACCCAATGTTCGATGGGTTTAAATCCCTGTATCTCGCGTTCCCTGTCGACAATCATTTTTAACACTGCCGATTGAACCCTACCTGCTGAAAGCCCTTTTCTAACCTTCCTCCATAGAAGTGGGCTTAGTTTGTAACCAACCAATCTGTCGGGAACACGGCGTGCCTGTTGCGCATTTACCAGGCGCATATCAATTTCTCTGGTTTGATCAAATGCTGCTGCAACAGCCTCCTTAGTAATTTCATGGAACACAACCCGGTGCACTTGTGTTTTTTTATCCGGCTGAGTAGCCTCAACCAAATGCCATGATATCGCCTCGCCCTCTCGATCCGGGTCTGTTGCCAAATACAATTCTGAGGCACCCTTTACCGCTTTTCTAAGCTCAGCAATTACCTTTTTTTTCGCCTTGGGGATAACGTATTCAGGCTTAAATTCGTTTTCGATATCAACGCCAAGCTTGCTCTTAGGTAAATCTCTTATATGTCCAACAGATGCCTTTACAATATATTTGCCGTCCAAAAACTGATCAATCGTTCTGGCTTTGGCTGGTGACTCTACAATAACTAATTTTTTTGCCATACAATCCCTTTTTATATTTATAATTTACGTCCTTGTCAGCCGTTTATCAAGCCTACAAGTTGCTTTAGTCAGAATGGCATGCTGGTTGAAGTGTGCCAAAATGATTTTCCGGTTAAGTGAATCTGGCATGACCGCTTGTTGGTATTAAGGTGAAGCTAAAAGAATATTTGAGGTCAGGCACTTCAGGGTATTGTAGCATAGGTAGTAAACCAACAGCAATTACTCGTCTGTAGCAGCTCGCTTCATCGCTTGTCTTATTTTTTTAAATAGCGCCGTTAGTGCGTCAAGGTCCATATCAGCGGTTTCTGGAGTGATCGCTAGTACGAAGGTAGGGGAGGGGTCTAGCGTTGGGTTCCTAGGTGATGCTCCGCTCTTTCTACCTGCCGCACCTATCTTTTCAGTAAGAGCCGCTTTGCGCCTATCTGGTGCTGTAACTTTTTTGGCAGTTATAAGGTCGGAGTTAAGGTTAATGCCCGCTCGTTGGCACAAGTTTATGAAAAAACGACTGGCTTTTGCAGCCATCTCAACGCCCAACCCCAAATCATAAACGAAGTAGTTGTGAATCTGGTCTTTGGAAGCACTTTTCAAATCCATTTGATCAAATAAATCGCGGTATGCCGTTTTTACGATGTCTTGTAAGGCCAATAAATATGAGGGGCCTCTGGTTTGAAGTAAGCGGCTCTTGGCGGTAGGCGAACCGGCCCCATCAATTAGATTCAAATATGTAAGCGCACCTATGACCTTGTATTCATTGTTAGGGGCAACGCCGTGGTTTTTGAGAAGCCCGGCGTCCACCTTGGTAGGGGAGAGCCGTTGCATAAGCTCAATGCCCTGGAGCATTCCTTCCGTGGGACCGTAGGGTGGTGGAATATTTTTTATCATTTCTGACATTTTGCACCCCATTAAAACCCTTTGGACCAGGAAATCAGCTGCAGTCCGCTGTGTAATAATATCGCCATAAATCCTTAATTGTCAATAGTCCAGATTAAAAACAACAATAAATCTTAAATCAACGAAATTGAGGCTAAATACCGTAAGTCCGAGAAATAATTAACAGACGGACTGCTGTCATCGGGCCACAGTCCGTCTTTGTTTGGCTCGTAATTTTTTCGGGGACTGTGGTAAAATTTATAGCCCTCTATGAGAATAAAAAAATAATGTGAGGATTGTTGCCCAAGTAAATGACGAGGGTGGCTGCCAAGCAAAATTCACAGCGGCCTTTTTGATGGTAGGCCAGGTTTTCTCGGATACTTTTTTTGAGTATGGGCTACTTTCTCAAAAAAAACTAACATATGCTCATCGGGAATTATATCCGGCGTCATATACGTAATTCTGTCAAACCGTCCGCCTAAAATAGGCGCTGCTTGCTTTGCTCTGTAAAGCTCCTTCCAAATATTACCTTTCTTGTAAGAAATGGAAAAGCCCCCGATTTTGCAAAATGGTAGCGTAATCTCAAGATTAGTGGACAAATGGCCCACAGCCCGGGTCACTGATATATCGTATTGCCCCCTTAGCTTCACCTCAGAGGCCCTTTCTTCCGCGCGGCCCAGGACAGCCTCAGTTCTATCCAAATTAAGCACTCTAATCAAGTGATTTAAGAAACCTATTTTCTTTGCAGTTGATTCAACTAAAGTCAGTTCAATATCGGGTCTGACGATCTTAAGGGGAATGCCTGGGAATCCGCCGCCAGTACCCACATCAATAATACTGATAGATCTCGTACAATCCAGATATGGAATAAGCGTTAAAGAATCGAGGAAATGCTTGATCTGAACATCATCGTACTCCGTAATAGATGTCAGGTTTATCCTCCCGTTCCAATCCATTAGCTCGCGATAATAAACTTCAAATATTTCAAGCTGATGAGCAGGAATTTCGATACCAAGTTTTTGCGCGCCTTGCTTTAGTTTTTGCATAGCGTCAACTCTTCATGCTTAAATTTAGCATTACTAGTTATAACAGCTTATTGCAGTCTTGACAATGAAGCGGCAATGTGAAATATTTGATAAACAGATTAAAATCTTTTGGAGTAACGATGCCCAAAAAATCACGACGCGCTGCGGCTGCATACGCAATGAAGAGCAAATCCAAAAAAGTGTCCGGTCGCCCTAGCCCCGTAGTCCAATATCCTAGCGATGCCGAAGTACCTGGAATCGTGAGCGTAAATGAAGCGATCCATGAAGAAAGTATTGATTTTTCAAGCTATCGGTATGTGGTTAACGATTTGCGCAGGATGGGGTTACTTATAGGCGTCCTGATAATAACAATGATCGTTTTGACAATCATCTTGAGATAAAAAGCAGTTATCTGCCACCCCAAACCATCAACTTCATCATGTTATGCGCCGGTCAAAATCTGAGGCAAATTAAGGCAGATGACGGGTGCTGTAAATCCCATAGATTGAATATCGCCTATTATGATCTTATCTTATTGCCCGTAAGTTTGCTCATATCTTATTAAATCAGCAGAGCCAGCGAAGAGATTCGAACTCTTGACCTGCGGTTTACGAAACCGCTGCTCTACCCCTGAGCTACGCTGGCATGCTATCTCCAAAATTTGTAATTTGATGTTCATTTGATTTTATCTACTAGGGTGTTCTTTCTCTAACCTCTATCTTGTAACCCAGTTCACCTAAATCCTTAACAATGTTATCCGCATTTTCTGTATTTAAATGTATAGTCCAATCCTTTGCCTCAGTCTCGGGATGGGTAACATATAAAGAAGTTATAACTTTAGCGCCATGTTGCGCTATTGTTGCGTAAACTTCCTGCTTATCCTTTGCCTCGGCCACATCGCGCAGATAGATGCGCGTTCCAGGTTCTCCGATGCCAAGCAATGGATTCAATATTTTATAGAAGAAGTCGTTGGTAGTTACAATCCCAACCAATTTACCTTGTTCCACAATCGGAAGGCAGCCAACCTTTTTACCCTGCGCCAATGCTATGGCACTTTCTACGGTCATATCAGGATTAGCAGTAACAATATCCTTAACCATAATGTCTTTTACCTTTATTTTACTCAGCAGAGTGGTAACTTCCCAAACACTGAGCGATGTGGCAGGAGAAGGCCTTATCCTCAGAAGATTTTCTTTGGTTACAAGTCCTACAAGCTTGCCTTTTTCCGCAACAGGTATGCGTTCGATTTTATGGGCCTTCATCGTCTCACGAGCTTCAGTAACGGGCATATCACCAGATATCGTAACTACATTAGTTGTCATAATATCACGCAGTAGCATTGGCGCCTCAGTTATTTGCTCTAATATAAATGTTGGGCATATTTTTATAGCAAATTTCGCCTATTATATCAATTGCCTTGGCTAAGAACAAGTTTCAGCATTTAGTCTAATAATATATATACAATGGATTATAAGCCCCGAAGGTAAAAACATCAGGTTTTAGACATAACATCAGTTTGACATCAAAGTATGGCATGGCATAGAATTGAAAATAAGGATCCTGAGGGTATAACAGATGATTGAGATGAGCGTTGAAAGCATACGCGTCAGTATGATGAATTATCAGCGCGTGGTAATTCTCAAAGAAAAGCATGCCGATCGTTATTTGCCTATATGGATCGGCCCCGCCGAAGCTGATGCGATTGCGATGAAGCTTCACAACGTGGATGCACCTAGACCTCTTACCCATGATTTGATGAACGGTGTCATCACCTCTTTAGGGGCTGCCATAAACTCCATTATTGTCACCGATCTGATTAACGATACTTTTTACGCCAAAATATTACTGGATATAGGTGGACGGCGACTCGAGGTAGACTCGCGACCCAGCGATGCTATCGCGTTGGCGGTGCGTGTCGAATCCCCCATATTTGCCGACGAAGTGGTGCTGAGCAAAGCAGGTGTTACTGTTGATAAAGAAACAGGAAAGCTTACACATACCGCCGAAATCAGCGACGAAGAGGCAGAAGGGATGTCTGCCTTTAAAGACTTCATTAACAGCCTGGACCTGGAAGACTTTGGAGACAAAGAAAATAAAAAGGAATAGTTTTGGAAGATAGTCACATTAAATACTTGTTATCTAGAATAAAATGTGGAGTGTGTGGCCAGCTTTATCAAACCGCAACAATAGAGTGCATGGACAGCTTTGAGGAATTCAGCTACTTTCAAATTACCTGTGAAATATGCAAAACTCAGGCATTGGTTACGGTGGTTACCCAGAGAGGCAGCGATTCGGAGATTGTTACCGATGTAACGGTAGATGGCCAGGTAAATCCAGACAACGGAGTGCCGGTATCAGCGAACGATTTACTGGATATGATCAACTACCTCAAATATTTCGACGGCGACTTTTCCGAGATATTTCCGTCAAATAGCTAAATCATTTACCGGTTATCTTAATTTCCTTATGACCCCTATGACCCTTCCCTGTACCTCGATATTATCCGGATTGGCGTATATCGGCTCTAGCTGTACATTTGCCGGCTGTAGACGGACGCGCCCAGGCTCTCTGTAAAATCTTTTAAGGGTGGTCTCGCCTTCATTTTTTAACCATACGGCAACCATCTCCGAGTTATCTGCAACCGATGTCTGCTGCATCAAGACTATGTCGCCATCGTCAATCAGCGCGTCGACCATTGAGGTTCCCTTGACTTTCAGCGCGTAAACGCCAGTTTTACCCCTAGTCATCTCAGTAGCCACTTCCAGTGTTTCCGCTGACACGGTTATATCCCATGTATCAGCCTCCGGGGTTGGTATAGGCTGGCCAGCAGCTATGTTACCGAGAATGGGGACGTTAATAGAATTGCTGTGTGATTTGCCAAATATCCCGATACCCCTTGACACTTCAGAATCACGGCGCAAATATCCCTCACGCTCCAAAACTCTCAGATTATAATCCACAACAGAAGTGGAACTTATCTGGCATCCGCTGAGTATGTCACGTACAGTGGGTGGGTAGCCCTTGTCATCAACAAACTCGTTAATAAAATCAAGAATGCTCCGCTGTTTTTCCGATAACCCCTTCACTTTGCACCTCCATAGAACATGTGTTCTAGAATCTTAGCACATACGTTCGTATTTGTCAACATAAAAAAATAGGTGCTCATTAAAAGTACCTATCAGCTGGGATTCGGAGTTGGCCACAATCTACTTTACAGCTGCCACCGCAGTATTATATTTCCTCATTAAGCGAGACTTACGCCTTGCCGCATTATTGGCATGAATGACGCCCTTCTGTGCTGCCTTATCCAGCGCCCTAGTGGCCATACTGATAATCTTATCGGCCTCCTCCAACTGAGAATCAAAAATAAGGTCTTCGGCCAAAGCTATATACGTTTTAGCAGCGCTCTTGTATGATTTGTTATAATTCTTCTTTTTAATCGACGAGCGCAGTCTTTTCATTACTGATTTATTTTTGGACAATGATTAATAATCCTTTCACTGCTATTAATTACAAGAGTAAATAATACACCATCTGCTTGAAACTGTCCACTTGCATGTTCAAATCACAAGCGATGTTGTAAACATATTCTATGCTGTTATATCGCGCTTTTTGAACAGCAATAATGATATTCCCAGTAGTGCAGCGCTGTATATAATCAGGGTAATTGCAGCCCACAGAGTAGATGGCGGGGCAACGCTTGATCCGAATGGTCCCTCCATTCCTGTTGAAGGAAGCAACGCTTCCGCGTTCGGTCCTATGAGATAATACCTGATTTTTGCTAATGTTTCGCTACCCAGGCCCAGTAAGCCTACAGCTATGCCCTCGACGAAGACGTATCCCAAACCGGCGCCAATACCAACCATTGCAGAGCGACCAAGAACGGCGAAGGTGAAGGTCAAAAGTACGTAGGGTATGAGAGAGAATAGCGTCCATCCGTAGTTCCTGAACATATCACCAACCAAAGATGCATTCATAAAGCTCCAGTCGATGCTTCCTTCAATTCCAGCAGTTGTGATCATAGATAAGATGACACCAACCACAACAGCGATAACCAAGCCTATAATAACTAAAATAATATATGCAGAAAGTTTTGCCAGTACGTATTGATACCTGGTACCTTTTCGGGTAAGCATCTGCCTAATTGTGCCCCACCCATACTCATTACCAACAGCTGCTCCAACCAAGATCACAATTAACATAGCGCCAATGCTTTGAGCCAGTGAAAAAATCAGGTCCAATGCACCAGGAAAAGTAATACCGGCTCTATTAGCTTCGATTATATCTGGTGGCCAACGATCCGGCGGGCTTTTTGCGACGGCGAAATGTACTATATACAGTAGAATATAAAAAGCCACTATAACTCCAAGCAGTATACTTGTCATTTTTCTTTTGCGTAGCTTTGTCAGTTCAACCTTAATCATCTCAATCAATTGCTTCCTCCTCGGTCTTTTCCAAGAAAAACTGCTCCAGAGTGCTCTCTTTAGCCTTTATTTCAGTGGCAAAAACACCCTGAGCGGCCAAGGCAGCGCTCACATCTGAGGCTCTGTCGGGATTAACTCCAAGCATAATATAACCACTATCCATGTTGACACTAGATATCCATTCCTGCCCTAGCAGTATTTCTTTAGCCCTATCGGTATCGTTCACTTTAATTTGGAGAATATTATTAGTGTTTAGTAGTTCCTTTACCATTCCCTCAACAACTACTTGCCCTTTTTTTATAATAGTTACACGCTCACAAACCAATTCAACTTCGTTTAACAAGTGGCTATTAAGAAATATGGTCTTGCCTTGTTTGCCCAGTTCTATGATGAGTTCGCGAATCTCTTTCATGCCAGCCGGATCAAGCCCATTAGTCGGTTCGTCCAAGATTATAAGCTCTGGATTATGGAGCAGGGCAGAAGCCAACGCTAAACGCTGCTTCATACCGGTGGAGTAGTTGCCAAACTTATCTTTAGCACGAGAAGTCAGGTCAACTAACTCCAGCACCTCATCTATCCTTTTATCGGATACGTGATCTGATAATCTGGCAAAAACCTTTAGGTTATCTTTACCGGAAAGATAGGGATATAGGCCGGGGTTTTCCATCACGGCTCCGACTCTAGGCAAAATTTCAGGTAGGTCATGCTGCACGTCCATGCCGAACACTTCCACACTGCCAGATGTCGGCGCAATCAGCCCCAGTATCATACCCATCATTGTGCTCTTGCCCGCGCCGTTGGGGCCCAAAAAGCCGAAAACTTCCCCCTTGTACACTTCTACGCTAAGTTTGTCCACCGCCACTAAAGAGCCAAAATGTTTGGACAGGTTTTCGGTTTTAACAATTACTTCGCTTGTTTCCGTCATCGTTCGCCTCCAGTATTCGTTGCAGCCCGGTGGTTATGGCACCAGCAAGGCCCTTCTCATCTTCATAACAAGTATATGAATTTCGCTAATATAAAATCCTCAAAGTAAAGAAACATTCCCCCTAGGCTTATTAACGGATAAATGCAAAAAAGTTAGCATTGTATGTTAAATATTAATTGATTTTACAGGCCCTTATCCACAATAAAAGATGCCAGATCAGCCAGACGACAACTGTAGCCCCACTCGTTATCATACCAGGAAAGCACTTTGACCATATTCCCGGCAATAACCATAGTACTCATTGAGTCTAAAATCGAGCTTGCCGAATTACCTTTAAAATCAATACTGACCAAGGGTTCATCGCAATACTCAAGTATACCTTTAAGTGATCCTTCAGCAGCAGCTTTAAAAGCACTATTTAAATCGTCCGCCGTAACATCCTTGCCCAGCTCAGCCACAAGGTCGACCACGGATACAGTTGCGGTGGGCACACGATAGGCCATACCATGTATCTTGTCTACGAGCTCAGGAATAACCATTGTAACCGCTTTGGCAGCTCCCGTAGTTGTCGGGATAATATTAAGCGCAGCAGCACGAGCCCTCCTTAGATCTTTATGAAACTGATCCAGTATCTTCTGGTCGTTGGTGTATGAGTGGATGGTGGACATCAGGGCCTTATTTACGCCGAAACTGTCATTTAGCACTTTGACCACAGGAGCGATGCAGTTAGTAGTACAGGAGGCGTTTGATATTACTTTGTGGTTGACAGGATCATATTTATCCTGGTTGACACCAAGCACAACGGTAAAATCCTCGCCTTTAGCTGGTGCAGAGATTAACACTTTCTTGGCGCCGCCTTTCATGTGTGCCGCGGCCTTACTGGCCTCCGTGAAAAGCCCTGTAGACTCGACCACTATTTCAACACCGTAATCCTGCCATGATATTTTGCCCGGATCTCTCTCAGCGATCACCTTCACCGCAGAACCATCAATGATCACCGCGTCATCGGTGTAATCTACTTTTCCGGAATAGGCGCCGTAATTTGAATCGTATTTAAAAAGATGACTGTTTGTTTTAGTGTCTGTCAAATCGTTAACCACAACCACTTGCAGCTTGCCTTTGTGGTTTTCTGTGATTGCCTTAGTCACCTGTCGGCCGATTCGACCGAAACCGTTAATCCCTATTTTTGTAGCCATATTGTCCTCCATCTTACATGTTTACCTCGCCTACATAAGATGCTTAAAAGCACTCATGCCTGCGTATACTGCTTGGTCACCAAGCTTCTCCTCAATTTTCAGAAGGCGGTTATATTTTGCAACACGTTCGGACCGGGCGGGAGCACCTGTCTTGATCTGCCCCGTACCCAATGCTACGCACAAGTCAGCTATGGTGGTGTCTTCTGTCTCACCGGAACGATGGCTTACTACTGCAGTCCATCCCACGCTATGCGCCAAATCTATCGCTGCGATGGTTTCTGTCAGCGTCCCTATCTGATTAAGCTTTATTAAGATTGAATTGGTGGTTTTTTCAGCAATGCCTCTGGCTAATCGCTCAGTGTTTGTTGCATACAGATCATCACCTACAATTTGCACCTTTCCGCCAATCATTTGCGTCAGTTTTGACCAGCCTGCCCAGTCATCTTCCGCAAGTCCGTCTTCAATGCTAATGATTGGGTAAGAAGACGCCCATTTGATATAGTACTCCACCATTTCTTCACTAGTCAGAGTAACACCTTCGCCTGCAAGGGTATAACTGCCTTTCTCATAAAACTCAGTGGAAGCTGGGTCAATCGCTATATAGACGTCCTTACCTGGTTCATATCCGGCGGCCTCTATAGAGTCCAGTATGATTTCCAGCGCATCTTTATTCGATTTGAGAGACGGTGCAAAGCCGCCCTCATCGCCCACTAGGGTGGACATACCCTTGCCTTTGATAAGCTTCTTGAGCAACTGAAATATCTCACTACCTATCATTAACGCCTGCGCAAAGCTGTTGGCGCCAACCGGCATTATCATGAACTCCTGAAAATCCGTTGATTCCTCGGCGTGCTTACCACCGTTTAAAATATTCATCATTGGCACAGGTAAAACATATCTATCCTCAGATCCACTCAAATAACAAAAAAGAGGCATCTGGTGTGAAGCCGCCGCAGCGTAAGCATTTGCCAGCGAAACCGCAAGAATAGCGTTGGCACCAAGGTTAGCTTTATTTGGCGTGCCATCAAGATCAATCATTTTCTGATCAATTGTAGTCTGCTCGGATGCATTCATATCTGATACCGCCGAGGCAATTACCGTATTTATATTGTCAACAGCCTTACTCACACCCATACCGAGAAATCTAGTGCCTCCATCTCTAAGTTCTACTGCCTCATAAGTTCCGGTGCTTGCACCAGATGGAACAGCAGCATATCCCACACTGCCATCCGATAATCGAACTTCGGCTGCAACAGTGGGATGGCCCCTCGAATCCAGTATCTCTCGTCCATGCACCATTTCGATGATAGGAGCCATTATGTCCCTCCTTTTGACGCCGCTTCTTCGGCTTTTCCCACCGCATCCGTTGCATCATTCGCAACAATGATAGTATCCTCGAACTTCTCACCCTTGCATAGAGACCATGTATTTAAACCAATTACAGGTATGCCGTACTGTACCGCGTACGCAATTTCAGAAAGCGTCCCATATTGGCCATCAATAGCGATAACCGCTTGTGCCGACTGCACCACTATTGAATTTCTAGCATACCCCAACCCAGTAACAATCGGTATCTGCACATACTGATTTGAATCGCCTCTATAATTTCCCGGAAGTATTCCTATAGTCAAACCGCTTTCAGAACTAGCTCCTTTGCAGGCAGCCTCCATAACTCCACCCAAGCCGCCACAGACCAAAACGATACCTCGCCTTGCTAACTCCGCTCCGACATGCTCTGCCAGCAGCGCATCTTCATTTGAGCATTGGCTACCACCAATAACCGCTATAAACATAGCCATTACACCAAACATATTTAAATAAAGACTCTTACTTAAAGAGCCCTATACATCAGATCTATTGCTATATCTTTCTTTGCTTATCCACCAGAAGATATAGCCTTCTCATATACTTGTGTGGTAGACAGATTAGCGTGCCCCAAAAATTCTTGTAATTGTTTGATATTCATCTTACCACTGCTAAGAGTATTCATTGCCAGACTATGACGTAGAGTGTACGGAGTAATTTGGGCGCTTAAGCTTGCCTTTTTTGCGTAATCCTTTAGAATCAGCCAAAATCCCTGCCTGGTTAAACGTTCACCACGACGATTAAGGAACAAAGCAGTTTCATTTAGCTTTCGTTCAAGCTGCGTTCGGGCATTGGTTATATAATCCTCAACAACGTCAGCTACATCGATACTGAAATCGATATATCTTTCCTTGCGGCCCTTTCCGGTACACCTCAGCCTAGCAACTCCTAAATTAACATCATCAATATCAAGTGATACTAATTCTGTGACCCTGAGTCCGGTGGCACAAAGAAGCTCCAGCATGGCCCTATCTCTTTTTCCTTCGGGAGTTTTCGTGGATGATACTTGGCTGAGTAACTTTTGCACATCTTCCGTTGAAATGGACTTTGGTGGAGACTTTTGTACCTGAGGCCTATTTAATCCTTCTGTAGGGTCTAAGTCCATCTGTCCCTGCGAAATTTGATAGCTATAGAATGATTTTATAGAGGCAATTTTTCTTGCCATAGTTGAAGGTGCGTAACTTCTTTCCCTTAAAGAAAGAAGGTGCTCCATTAAAAGAGACTGATCAATCATTGACCAACTGTTAACTGAACGCTCAGATACAAATTCGGCCAACTGATACAAATCGTTCTTGTAAGCCGTCACCGTGTTATCAGAAAAGCCCCTGTCATCAATCAAAAAATCCAAAAAACTGTTAACAGCGTCTGCCATAGCCGTCATACGTCGGCCCCCTATAATCTTGCTCAAAACCTCCAGTATTGTACCAAAATAATTAGAAAAATGGAACACTACATAATGATGAATATTACTAAAAGATATTCTGGGCTCAGAGAAAGCCATCTCTTGGCATCAGGTACCACTACAACTAAAGGGAATATGATATAATCTGTCTCAATTGCAAAAAGGATGAGTGTAAAAGGCATGGCGGGCAATCAATTTCGTCAAATTCCTAGCGTAGATAGAGTAATTGCAGATAAAAAAATGGATCCGATAAAAAATTTACTGCCTTACGATATTGTTGTGGAGGTTGTACGCGGTTATCTTGATAATTTGCGCTCTTCCATTGCTGGCGGTACTTCATGCCCGTCTATTTCGCAAATAATAGATTCAATATATGTTGAGGCTATTACTCTGACAAAATCTAGTTTATCCTCCGTTATTAATGCTAGCGGAGTTATTCTGCATACCAACTTAGGCCGAGCCCCGCTAAGCCAAGAAGCAATTTCTGCCATGGATGATGTGGCAAAGGGGTATGCCAACCTGGAGTACGGTCTATCTGCGGGTAAAAGAGACTCACGTCAGACTCATATAGAAAACCTACTTTGCAGACTAACCGGAGCCGAGGCCGCCCACGTTGTCAACAACAATGCGTCAGCTGTTTTACTTGCTTTATCCGCTTTTGCTAAACGAAAAGAGGTGATTGTTTCCCGTGGTCAATCGGTGGAGATAGGCGGCAAGTTTCGCATACCAGACGTTATGCAACAGAGTGGCGCTAAACTCAAAGAGGTTGGTACCACAAATCGTACCTATATTTCAGATTACGAAGAAGCGATAGGTGATAAAACCGCGGCGCTTCTCAGGGTCCATCGCAGTAACTTCATGACCGTTGGTTTTACACATGATGCCAAACTTACTGAAATGGGTGAGACGGCCAAAAGTTGCAATATACTGCTAATAGATGATCTGGGTAGTGGGTGTCTATTGAACACCTCGAAATTTGGACTTATTTCGGAGCCCACGGTCCAAGAAAGTATAAGCGCTGGCGCTGATATTGTCTGCTTTTCCGGCGACAAATTGCTGGGTGGACCTCAGGCTGGAATCATCATAGGTAAAAAAAATCTCCTAGAAAAACTGAAAAACCATCCTCTGAGTAGGGCAATCCGTATTGACAAGCTTCGCTTGGCTGGACTAATAGCAACTCTTATTGCATACATAAAAGGAGAAGCAATCTCCAAAATACCGGTGTGGCAAATGATATCGACGCCCATAACCCTACTAGAAAAGCGCGCGAATAGTTGGGCTAAAGCCTTTGGGGCAGTTGCTAAAGTAATTGACGGATTCTCTACAGTTGGGGCTGGCAGTATCCCTGGCTCTACTTTGCCCACAAAACTGGTTGCCATCAAACCCGCATCCAAACAAAATTTACTGGAAATAGTGCGCATTCTCCGATCACAAAGACCATATGTGATCGGTCGTATTGAGAAAAATACTCTTTTGCTGGATCCACGTACGACTTTGCCCAGCCAGGATGCTTATCTAATTAAAGCTATACAGAGCGTGCTATAATTTATCAATACTAATATACAGGTGATACAAATGTCGGGTATAGTTTTTGGTTGCATTGTTCCACATCCACCTATAATAATCCCTGAGGTAGGCCATGGCAGAGAGTCAGAAATATCGGCAACTACTCGATCTATGGAGAAGTTGGCTGGTATGTTGGTAGATGCTCGCCCGGAAGTCATATTTCTAATAAGTCCTCATGGCACAGCCCACTATAACGCCATGGGTATTGCTACCGCAAGTATCCTGAGGGGTGATTTACGCAACTGGGGCGCAAATAATCTCAATTTCCATTTCAAGAATGACAATAGCATGGTTCAAGCCCTGCAAAAGGAAACACAAAAAGCTGGCATTCCTCTCAAATCTATAGGTGAACGTGGCTATAATCTGGATTACGGTGTTCTTGTTCCCTACTACTTCTTAGGCAAAAAGGTTTCAAACGTACCTTTGGTGCCGTTAACTTTTTGCTGGCTGCCACTAAGCACCCATTATGATTTCGGAAAAAGCCTCACCAATACGGCGCTAAAGTTAAACAAACGTGTTGCCATTGTGGCCAGTGGTGACCTATCACATAGGCTTACACCGGAGGCGCCCGCCGGTTATGACCCGCAAGGCGAGGTTTTCGATAAAAAAATAAACGATGCCGTAGCTATTCTTGATGCCGAGTCCATACTTAACTTGGACAGCGATTTCATCGAAAAGGCCGGTGAGTGCGGGCTGCGCTCAATCACCATTCTTATGGGAGCCTTGGAGGGGCTTGAGGTAAAACCAGAGGTCCTTTCATATGAAGGTCCTTTTGGCGTTGGATATATGGTAGCGTCGTTTGTTGTTGAGAAGCAAGCAGAGACAAAACCAGACGTAATAGACGTAAACGATAAGGCAGAAAGCGAATTGCATCCACTGGTCGCTCTGGCCAAAGCTACCGTTGAAAGCTCTATAAAGGGCGATGCCGTGCCCGCAGTTAAAGCCAATATCCCTGAACTGCGGGGACAGACTGGTGTTTTTGTTAGTATCAAAAAGCAAGGTGAACTACGTGGCTGTATCGGAACTTTCGAACCGACAAAGTCTAACGTTGCGGAAGAGATCGTCTCTAACGCCATTGGTGCAGCCACAAGAGATCCACGTTTTTTGCCCATAACACCAGACGAACTTGCCGATCTGGAATACAGCGTGGACATATTATCCAAACCAGAGCTCGTTAATAGCACCAATGAGCTTGATCTCAAAAAATACGGAATTATTGTTGAAGGCAAGGGAAGAAAAGGCCTTTTGCTGCCTAATCTGGAAACGGTGGATACGATAGAGGAGCAAATCGATATAGCTCGTAATAAAGCAAGCCTATCTCCTGATGATGATATAAAGCTATATCGGTTTGAAGTTAAAAGATATAAATAATCGACAGAATCCTACTGCCATTGGCGTTATTGTGATAAATAAACCTCTGTATGTATTATCATAAGAAAGCTGTGCGAATAAATGAGAAAAACCATACTTACATATACTAAATCTAACTAAATTTTTCTTGAAATATAATAATTGACATATTAAACTTAATTAACTAGAGGGAATAGATGCTGCAAAATGTATCACTGGGGCCCAAAAGCATAGATAAATATCAAGCCATATACGATGACGGATACATTGACGAACTGAAAAGCTTGGCCAAAGACCTCAAAGGGGTTAGGATATGCCATATAAACTCAACTCCGTTCGGCGGCGGGGTTGCTGAATTGCTTTTATCCTATATTCCACTGGTACGGGATATGGGAATCACCGCTGACTGGCAGGTTATAACTGGTGATAGGCGATTTTTTGATATCACCAAATCCTTACATAACGCAATTCAGGGTGCTCAGTACCCTCTTCTTGAGCGTACAACCGAGAGGATATATCTGTCAAACAACCTAGAAAATGCCAGAGAGCTCAGAACAGATTATGATGTATTTATTGTCAATGACCCGCAGCCGGCAGCACTGCGCCACTTTAGTGACGAAAAGCATGCTAAATGGATCTGGCGCTGCCATATAGATAGCTCAGAACCAGATCACTATGCATGGCAATTTCTACGTCCGTACGTTGAGGAATATGATGCTGCCATCTTTACTTTGGAGAAATTTGTTCCGGCCGATCTGCATGTCCCCGTGATCGTGCCTATTGCTCCAGCAATTGATGCATTTAGCCCAAAGAATCTGCCCTTACCCAAGGATCTCTGCCTTAACATTCTCGATAATCAGGGAATAGACAGAAATAGGCCGCTGGTGGTGCAGGTTTCGCGCTTCGATCCGTGGAAAGACCCTTTCGGAGTGATCAAGGCTTATCAAATTGCGAAGAAAAAGGTCCCCGGCCTACAGCTGGCGCTTGTCGGGTCGTTAGCCGGCGACGATCCGGAAGGCTGGCAGATGTATGGTGCAATACACGATGAGGCCAATAAAGATCCGGATATCGATGTTTTCAGCAACCTTACAGGCGTGGGAAATCTGGAGGTAAACGCCTTCCAAACTGCGGCAGACGTGGTTATTCAGAAATCCATCAAAGAAGGCTTTGGTCTGGTTGTAGCCGAGGCCCTGTGGAAGGGAACGCCGATGGTGGCCGGCAACGCCGGCGGCATTCCAATGCAAATGCCAGGCAGGTTAAGTGGTTACCTTGTAAACAGCGTTGAAGAATGCGCCGACAAGATGATACACCTTCTTAATAATCCTGAAGTTTCAGACGATCTTGCAGCTGAGGGTAAGGAAAATATTAGGCGTAACTTTCTTACCCCTAGACTTATCAGGGATGAACTGACCCTAGTGAAGCAACTAGTGGTTTAATCGTTCTTTTCCTTGCCCCTCTAATAGCTCTTCAATTTACCTTGTTTGGGTTTAAATTGCGTGTTAACATTGAAGGTTGAGGTTTAAAGCCAAGCGAGGTGTATTGAAGATGCCACCAGAGTCCATAATCGTACGTGGTGCAAGAGAGCACAATCTTAAAAACATAAACGTCGTTATACCGCGAGACAAACTGGTAGTTATCACCGGAATTTCTGGTTCGGGTAAAAGTTCATTAGCATTCGATACAATTTATGCTGAAGGTCAGCGCCGCTACGTTGAATCATTGTCCGCATATGCGCGCCAGTTTCTGGGCCAGATGGAAAAGCCGGACGTCGATTATATCGACGGTTTAAGTCCCGCTATATCAATTGACCAAAAGGGTGCTAGCCGCAATCCTCGTTCTACCGTGGGCACAGCAACTGAGATATATGATCATCTCAGGCTACTGTTTGCCAGAATTGGTCATCCGCATTGCCCAAATTGTAGACGAGAAATCACACGCCAGACTGTACAGCAGATTGTGGATTCCATTATGGCGTTGCCAAATGGATCGAGAGTCATGCTCATGGCGCCGCTTGTACGTGGTCGCAAGGGCGAGCATCTTGCGGTCTTCGATAGCGCCCGTAAAGCCGGGTATGTGCGTATACGCGTTGATGGCAGCACCTACGACCTTTCAGAGCATTTTGATCTGGATAAATATAAAAAACATACTATCGATGTAATTGTAGATCGCTTAATAATTGGGGGCACCGAACAAAGAGGCCGCATAACCGACTCAGTCGAAACAACTCTAAAACTTGGCTCAGGTATTATATTGTTATCGAAAGATGATGACCAAGAGCAGTTATTTTCGGAGCACTTTGCCTGTGTGCACTGCGGCATCAGCCTTGAAGAGATGGCGCCTCGTACCTTTAGCTTTAACAGCCCACATGGCGCCTGTCCCGTTTGCACTGGCCTGGGCATAAAGCTTGAGATAGACCCCGGACTGATCATTCCCAATAAAAACCTTACCCTAGGAGAAGGGGCTATTCTCCCTTGGGCCAGATCGGGCACTATGAGCCCGATCTATTCCGCTTGGATTGCAGGAGTAGCTGAGCGCTACGGTTTTTCAACCAGTGTTCCGGTGAAAGAATTAACCTCGGAACAGATAGGCCTTATCTTATACGGCAACAACGGCGAGGCCATTCCCATTAAGTGGAGGGATCATTCGGGCAACAGCATCATTTATCACCATGCATATGAAGGAGTCATCCCGTCGCTGGAGCGCAGGCATCGCGATACCGAATCTGAGTACAGCCGAACTGACATTGAGCGCTATATGATGGCAAATCCCTGTTCTGCCTGCAACGGCCTGCGGCTTAAGCCCGAAACGCTGGCAGTGACAGTGGATGACAACAATATTTCTAAAGTAACTGCCATGCCTGTAGAAGACATGCTAGAGTGGGTAAAACGTCTTGTGGGGCCAATTCTTACAGAGCAGGAGGCAATCATCGCCAAACAGGTGCTCAAAGAGATTCGAGAACGGCTTGGCTTTCTAAGTGATGTGGGCTTGGGCTATCTTAGTTTAGATAGAGCAACCAGCACATTGTCGGGGGGTGAGGCACAACGAATACGTCTTGCCACTCAAATAGGCTCAAATCTCACCGGAGTACTTTACATATGTGATGAACCGTCAATAGGGTTGCATCCCGTAGATATACACGGTCTAATCAAGATTTTGTGGGGTTTACGCCAGCTTGGCAATACTGTCCTGGTAGTGGAACACGACGAAGCCATCATGCGCGCTGCCGACCACATTATAGATATGGGCCCTGGTGCCGGCGAGCACGGTGGTAAGGTCGTTGCACAGGGAAAAATCGAGGATATAACCAAATCAACCAAATCACTAACAGGACAATATCTTAGTGGTGCGAAGAACATTCCCATGCCAAAAACAAGGCGTGATGGAAACGGCAAAATGCTAGTTGTAAGAAATGCCTCAGAGAACAATTTACAGAACATCGACGTACACATCCCCCTAGGATTATTCGTATGTATAACAGGTGTTTCCGGTAGTGGAAAAAGCACTTTAATAAACGACATCCTGTACAAAACGATTGCGCATACTTTCTATAAAGCCAAAGACCGTCCTGGAAAAAACGACGGTGTCGATGGCCTTGAGTATATAGACAAAGTGGTGGATATAGATCAATCACCAATCGGGCGAACCCCCAGAAGCAACCCCGCAACCTATACAGGGCTATTTACGCCCATTCGTCAGCTCTTCGCCATAGTACCCGAGGCTAAGATGCGCGGTTACGCACCCGGTCGATTTTCATTCAATGTGAAAGGGGGACGATGCGAGGCATGCCATGGCGCCGGCTTTATAGAAATAGAGATGCAATTTTTGCCCAACGTCACTGTTCGCTGCGATCAGTGTAAAGGGCGACGCTACAATCGTGAAGCACTGGAAATCATGTTTAAAGGTAACAATATATCCCAAGTGCTGGACATGAGTGTTGAAGAGGCGTATTCTGTATTCCAGAACTTTCCGCCAATAAAAAACAAGTTGGCTACGCTGAGTGATGTGGGCCTTGGGTACATTCGACTGGGCCAGCCGGCAACCACACTCTCAGGCGGCGAGGCGCAGCGCGTAAAATTATCCTCAGAGCTATCGAAACGCTCCACCGGCAAAACGCTATACATACTTGATGAACCTACTACAGGGCTATCCTTCGAAGACACTGCAGCACTTCTTACGGTACTGCAACGTCTTGTCGATGGGGGCAACAGTGTAGTTGTAATCGAGCACCACCTTGATATGATAAAAAACGCAGACTACATAATCGACCTTGGTCCTGGCGCAGGACACAGAGGCGGTAACATCGTAGCTGCTGGCACACCAGAGTATCTGACTAGCATCAAATCATCCTTCACCGGCCAATATCTAAAAAATATTTTGACAACCGCTAAGTAACCCTCTATAATCGAACGGCTATGGAACGTAAAGACGTACTATTAGCCATTGAATCCAACATAGAAAACACCAGCACTGTAAAGCATATGCTGGCCACAGAAGCTATAATGGGGGCACTGGCCCAGTGTTTCGGTGAGGATGCGGACGAATGGGGGCTTACTGGTCTGCTCCATGACATCGACGTGGAGCTAACCGAGGATGACCCCAAATCCCATGGCATGCTGGGTGCCGATATGGCTCGTGACTTGGGTGCAGATGATAAAGTGGCTAAGGCAATTCTATGCCACAACGAGATACACGGTATTCCTTGCAAAACGCTAATGGAAAAAGCCCTGTATTGCTCAGATCCTCTTACTGGATTGATAACAGCCTCGGTTATGGTGCAATCGGACAGGAAGATTGCGGGCCTTTCTGTCAACAGTCTGAAAAAGCGCTTTAAAGAGAAGCGCTTTGCCTCCGGTGCTGATCGGGAACGAATTGCGTTATGTAGCGAAATTAACCTTGGACTCGATGAATTCCTGTCGATCGGCCTTGAGGCGATGCAAAGTGTTGCCGACAAACTGGAATTGTAAGCCTATTCCACCACCACTGTATCATCATATATACGCCGATTGGCATCAGTGCAAAAACACTAAGTTGCATTGAGTCTAGATCAACAACCAGATATATCCTCAGTATATTTCATTATACCTTGTTAAGACTCTAAAGGACTTTTCCGGTCAGCCTACGATATGCTTCTACATACCTCGTGGTGGCCTTCTCGACCACATCATCAGGCAGGTCAGGCGGCGGTGGCTCTTTGTCCCACCCAGTATCCGCCAGCCAGTCCCGTACTGGCTGCTTATCAAAGCTGGGCTGCGAATGCCCCGGTTCGTATACCGCCATCTCCCAAAAGCGGCTGGAATCGGGCGTTAACAGCTCGTCGATAAGAATTATCTTATCATCTACCACACCAAACTCCATCTTGGTATCAGCTATTATAATCCCCAAATTCTGTGCATATTCCTCAGCGAATTTGTAAATAGTAAGGCTATAGTTTATCAACTCACGCCCAAGGTCGGCGCCAACCAGATCAATCATCTCTTTTATAGTCAGGGGCTCATCATGACCGCTGGTGGCCTTAGTAGATGGAGTAAATATGGGTTCTACAAGCGACGACGCCTCTTCCAGTCCTTTGGCAAGAGGTACACCGTTAACCATGCCGCTATTATTGTACTCGGACCAAGCCGACCCGGCAATATAACCACGCACCACGCACTCAATATCAATCACCTTGGCCTTTTTTACAATCATTGAGCGTCCAGCTAAATATGATGGCGGATTATCAAAGTACTGCTTTAGCTGGCTTACATCTTCAATCATTTCTATAAGGTGATTAGGCACCAGTCTGGCCGTTTTTTCAAACCAGAACGCCGAAAGCTTGCTCAATACCTCCCCTTTATGCGGAACAGGTTGAGCCATGATTACATCAAACGCAGAAAGGCGATCTGTGGCTACAATAAGCATTCTGTCACCTAGGTCGTAGTTGTCGCGTACCTTACCCCGGCTTATAAGATTCGGCAGATTGGTTTTATAAACAGCTTCCACGTATCTCCTCGATAAATAAAAATTTTATTATTTGGATGAAAGACCAAGCCTAGTAAATATCTCATCAACATGTAGTGTATAGTAGCCATAATCGAAAAGCAGTGCTAATTCGTCCTTGGGTAACACTTTTGAAACATTTCGATCCTTAGCTAATAGCTCAAAAAAGCTAGTCTTTTCCTTCCAGCAAACCATCGCGGTGCGCTGAACAATCCTATACGCCTCTTGTCTTCCTAGTCCTTTCTCGATTAGGGCAGTAAGCACCCGCTGCGAGAAAACAAGGCCATTTGTTAAACCTAGGTTGCGGTACATATTCTCTGGATATACTCGTAAGTCCTTCATAACGTATGTGAATATCGATAGCACGTAGTCGAGCACAAGACACGAATCGGGCAATATAACGCGCTCGGTGGACGAATGGCTGATGTCGCGCTCATGCCATAGCGCTATGTTTTGCATAGCAGTCAACGCATTCCCGCGAACGAGCCGGGCTAGCCCACAGATTCGCTCGCATAGCTCAGGGTTCCGCTTATGAGGCATAGCAGACGACCCTGTCTGGCCTTCCTCAAACGGTTCCTCGGCCTCCAAAGTCTCGGTTTTTTGCAGCGCCCTTATCTCCTGCGCAAACTTCTCCAGCGAGCTTGCTATAAGTGCCAGTGTGGTGATAAATTGCGCGTGACGGTCCCTTTGAACCACCTGATTGGAGACAGGCTCAGCGGTGATACCGAGAGCGGCGCACACCAATCCTTCGACTTTAGGAGGAACAGTGGCATATGTACCTACAGCGCCAGATATCTTACCAACGGCAACGGCCTCTTTGGCCTGCGCCAGCCTTTCGGCATTACGTCTCATCTCTGCAACCCACAGCGCCATCTTGAGGCCAAATGTGGTTGGTTCGGCATGAACTCCATGCGTGCGGCCCACCATAATCGTTTCCTTGTACTTTTTGGCCTGTCCCTCAATCACCTTGGTTAAGTCATAAATACCCTTAATCAGAATGTCGCTGGCCTGAATCAATTGCAGGCACAGGCCCGTATCGACTACGTCCGAGGAAGTGAGCCCATAGTGGATATATCTGCTCTCTCCACCTATAGTTTCTGATACCGCCTTCAAAAATGCGGTGACATCATGATGCGTCTCCACCATGATTTCATTCGTACGCTTCATGTCGATCTTGGCCTTTTTTATCTCAGCCAAAGCCTCTTTAGGAATAGCTCCCAACTTAGACCAAGCCTCGCAGACAGCAATCTCCACCTTAAGCCATTTATCGTACTTGTTTTTTTCAGACCAAACCGCGCTCATCGCGGGCCTAGAGTATCTCTCAATCATTGTATCCTCCGGCGTATTACTCCGAAAGTTTCTTTCTATAAGCCTCCAGCGCCTTTTTTATACTATCATACTTAAGCGCCAATATCTCGGCAGCAAAAATAGCAGCGTTTTTTGCGCCCCCTATAGCCATACAGGCCACAGGAACACCAGAGGGCATCTGCACTATGGAAAGCAGTGCGTCGAGTCCGGCTATATCGCCGCTAACCAGCGGAACGCCTATAATAGGCAACGTAGTCCAGCTTGCCAATACGCCTGGCAGGTGAGCTGCCTTACCAGCGCCAGCGATTATAACCTCGATGCCCCGACTAGTAGCGTCGGCCGCGTAATCTCGAGCCTTTTGGGGTGTGCGGTGCGCCGATATAACAGAAAATTCGTATGTCACCCCCAGATCCCGAAGCATATCAAGAACCGGTTTTATCACCTCCTCATCCGATTTACTGCCTATTACCACACCTGCAAGTGCCATTTTATACCCCTTTTAGTTTATTATGATACCTCTCTTAAAGCTATATCGGACCGATATACGGCACCGTCAAAACTTATTCTTGAAATATTTGCATATACTTCGTCTCTGGCCTCTGCAATTGAACTGCCACTTACAACAACGGTGAGTACACGCCCACCTGAGGTTATCACCCTATCACCATCAAGCTTAGTACCGGCATGAAACACTTGAACACCGCTGTTGAGACTATCCAAACCGTTTATCTGGTATCCCGTCTGGTACTTGCTGGGGTAGCCGCCCGATGCCATTACCACACCAACACAAGCACCCAATCTCCACTCAATATTTATCTCATTTAACCTGCCTTCGATAACCGCCATTATTATTTCGACCAGGTCAGTTTTTAATCTAGGTAGAATCACCTGTGTTTCAGGGTCGCCAAAGCGTGCGTTGAACTCCAGAACCTTTGGTCCTTCTGATGTCATCATCAATCCAACATAGAGCACACCCTTATATGGCTTACCCTCTCTATTCATTGCTTCGATGACAGGCCTAGCAATACGATCAACAACATCTGCCTTTACGTCGTCATTAAAAAAACCAGGCGGGCTATAGGAACCCATACCTCCTGTATTGAGGCCCTTGTCGTTATCACCAATGCGTTTGTAGTCGCAGGCTGGGACCATAGGTACTACGGTTGTGCCGTCAGTGAAAACGAGCAGACTGACCTCTTTGCCAACCATACACTCTTCTATTAAAACTTTGTTGCCGGCATCACCAAAAACACGCGCAACCATAATATTATTTAGTGCCTCTAAGGCATCTTCTTCTTTATCGGCGATAACAACGCCCTTGCCGGCAGCTATCCCATCAGCCTTGATTACGACAGGGAAGTGCTGCGATTTGATATAACTCCAAGCACCAGCCAAAGATGTAAACGTTTCGCTCTTAGCGCAAGGGATGCGATATTTGAACATCAGTTCTTTGGCAAACGTCTTGCTCGATTCAATAAATGCGGCCTTTTTGGTAGGGCCGAAAGTCGTTATGCCAATGCCGTGCAAAAAGTCTACTATACCCGCCGCCAATGGGGCTTCCGGCCCGACCACCACCAAATCCACTCCATTATCCCTTGCCAGACCAGCTATCGAATCAAAATCATTAGGAGGTAAGGCAACATTTTCAGCTATAGAAGCAGTTCCCGCGTTGCCTGGAGCAACGTACACCTTATCCACTTTGGGGCTCTGCGTCAATTTCCAGACAAGCGTATGCTCTCGCCCGCCACCTCCTACTACCAGAACTCTCATACCTACTCCCATTCAATAGTTGATGGTGGTTTGGAGGATATATCATAAACAACGCGGTTAACGCCATTTACTTCGTTTACAATGCGGTTTGATATGTTGGCCAGAAGATCGTATGGCAAACGGGCCCAGTCGGCAGTCATAGCATCTTCACTAGTAATTGCCCTAATAGCTACTACATTGCCATACGTGCGGAAATCCCCCATAACACCCACGCTTCTGATGGGCGTTAACACCGCGAATATCTGCCATAACTGGCGATACATGCCGGCCTTTTTAGTCTCATTCATCACTATCCAATCGGCGTCCCTCAGGGTTTCTAAACGATCTTTGGTAACCTCACCGATAATTCTTATTGACAGGCCGGGGCCAGGAAAAGGCTGTCTCCAAATCATCTCTTCAGGCAAACCGAGCGCCAATCCAACGCGCCGAACCTCGTCCTTGAACAACAACCTGACGGGTTCGATTAACGACAGTGTCATGTTTGACGGCAGACCTCCAACATTATGATGTGTTTTAATAATGGTGGATGCCTTGCTACCGGCGCTTTCTATCACGTCGGGATAAAGGGTTCCCTGTGCCAGAAAGTTGGCATCCTTAAGCTTAGCGGCTTCCTCTTCAAACACCCTGATGAATTCCTCACCAACTAGCTTACGTTTTTTTTCAGGATCGGTTATACAGTCAAGCCTTTTTAAAAATCTGTCAGTAGCATCAATGTAAATCAGGTTCATTTTAAGGTTTTTTTCAAACACATTTATGGTGCGTTCAGCTTCCTCACGGCGCAGCAACCCGTTGTTCACAAATATACATGTCAGATTATCTCCAATTGCTTTGTGTATAAGGGCGGCCACAACAGCAGAATCGACTCCGCCGGATAACGCACAAATAACCTTACCGTTTCCAACCTGTTGTTTTATTTTCTGTATGCTTTCCACGGCGAAGTTACTGGGAGTCCATGTACCGTGGCAGCCGCATATGTTATATAAAAAGTTTTTTATTATAGCTTTGCCATCAGGAGTATGAACCACCTCAGGATGAAATTGAAGCCCGACTATACCGTGTTCGTTGCCCATAACGGCTATTGGTGAGTTATCGGTATAAGCCAGACTATCAAATTCGGGAGGCATCGCTTCGATGCGATCTCCATGGCTCATCCAGACGGGAATCTCGGGTTCCAGCCCCTCAAATAACGGGTGATCGGTCGAACCTAAATGCAGCATGGAATGACCGTATTCATGCTTATTCCCAGGGCTTACCTTGCCACCGAGCTGATGACCCAGAATCTGCATCCCATAACAAATACCTAAAATTGGCAAGCGGCTCTCATAAACCCAAAATGGGGCCACAGGAGCATCTTCTGCGTATACGCTGGCAGGGCCACCGGAAAGGATAAAACCCATAGGCTGAAGCTTACTAACCTTCTCCCACGAGTCATCGTAGTGAACTATTTCGCAATAAACGTTACACTCACGCACGCGCCTAGCTATGAGCATACTGTACTGGGAACCGAAATCTACAACAAGGACGGTCTCTTTTTTTGCCTTCAAGTCTTGAGCTGGTTTGGCAACCGGATGAGCGCCAGCCTTCTCCTGGGCGATTTCGAGATATGTCGAAACCTCTACGTCAGCACTGGTACGAATACGATGGCTTTCCTGCTCCAAGCTCATCCTCCAAGACTTAAGAAAGCTTACCATCTGTGCTATACTGAGTCAAGATTTTTTGACCTATGAGAACTGTAACTAAGGATTATAAGACCGCGATAGATGTACTCGAAAAAGGTGGAACTGTAGCTCTTCCTACTGACACTGCTTATTGCCTAGCGGCCGATATCTATATTGACCGTGCTGTTCGCAGGGTATTTGAAGTAAAAGGACGTCCGCTTGATAAGCCTCTACCCATATTCCTGGCAAGCAAGGATGAATTGATGTCGGTTGCTTGTGATATCCCAGAGATCGCATGGCGGCTTGCCGATGCTTTCTGGCCCGGAGGTCTTACCGTTATTTTAATAAAGCGTCCGTCTTTGTCGACATTGGCAACCGCAGGTGGCAATAAATTAGCTGTGCGGGTGCCAAACCATTACGTACCTTTGGATGTTATCAACCTGATTAAAGCGCCCATAACGGGCACTAGCGCTAATTTATCGGGCCAGAGCAGTCCCATTACAGCAAGTGAGGTGTATGGACAAATAGGGAACCAAGTGGATATGATTGTGGATGGAGGCAGGTGCCCTAAGGCTGAATTATCTACTATAGTCGATTTGACAGAAGGTATACCCAAAATACTGCGTGATGGAGCTATAACTAGGAATCAAATTGAAGAGGTATGCAAGCTATCTTTGGGTTGACTTACAATAAATCGATCCACCACAAATATTTTGCTGTTAGAGGAGAAAGTCATGCAGATTGCAGTTGGCAGTGACCATGCCGGCCTGAAATTAAAAAATGCGATAATCAGCTATCTTTCCGAGTTGGGGCACGGTTACGAAGATTTTGGCACTTATGATACGAACTCGGTGGATTATCCGGATATAAGCAGGGTTGTATGCACAGCCATTATCGAAAATAAGTTCGATTTGGGTATCCTTATCTGCAGTACAGGGGTTGGTATGTGCATCGCTTCAAATAAGGTTAAAGGCATCAGAGCAGCCTTGTGCCACGATACTTTCGCTTCAGCAAGAGCTAGAGAGCACGCCGATTGCAACATACTTTGTATGGGCGAATGGTGTATCGGCCAAGGTATAGGCCGTGCTATTGTCAAGGCATTTTTGGATGCCGAATTTGTAGGGGGACGGCACGCTAGGCGACTAGAAAAATTGCATGATTTGGACACATCGCTATAATAATAGCGGTTTTGTAGGAGCTTAGAATTTGACCAGAATTCTGGATAGCATAGATGGCCCAACAGATTTAACAAACCTCAATTATAAGCAGTTAGACCAGCTTGCCTCCGAAATCAGAGATGAGATAGTTGATACTGTGCATAAAAACGGCGGCCACCTTGCATCTAACCTAGGGACGGTTGAGCTTTCTATTGCCTTGCATCGTGTTTTCGACACCCCACAAGATAAAATTGTCTGGGATGTAGGGCATCAAGGCTATACGCATAAACTGCTAACAGGGCGTAGGACCCAGTTCCATACCTTACGCAAATATGATGGTATTTCAGGTTTCATCGATCCGATTGAGAGCCAGCACGATTCCTTTATCAGTGGTCATGCTAGCAACTCTATCTCTGCGGCTTATGGTATGGCTGTTGCACGTGAATTGTCTTCTGGTGATTATAACGTGATAGCTGTTCTTGGCGACGGCTCGCTTAGCGGAGGAATGGCTTTTGAGGCACTTAATCAATCAGGGCACTCCAACGTTAGATTTATTGTCATCTTAAATGACAATGCTATGTCCATTTCACCAAGTGTTGGTGCTGTGGCAAACTCGCTTAACAAATTGCGATTCAATCGACGATTGCGAGAAGCCAGTAAAGGGCCGACGAAGCTACTGCACAGGTTTATTAGCGGCGCTCAAACTCAGATGATTTACAAACGGGTAATGACAAGTCTCAAAGGCCTACTCTTACCCAACGTTTTATGGGAAGAGCTCGGTTATACATATCTTGGGCCGGTTGACGGGCATGATATTAAAGAAGTAGAAAAAGCGCTTATACGGGCACGCAACTACACTGATGGCCCCGTATTTCTGCATATCAAAACTACTAAAGGAATGGGATATGAACTTGCGGAGGATGACCCTGTTAGATTCCACGGTATTTCTGCTCCTATAAAGGCGACTCAACCTTTAGCATATGCCAAAGTATTTGCCAAAACAACCATACAATTGATGGAGCATGATCCTAAGATTGTTGCAATTACTGCGGCAATGCTTGAAGGAACCGGCTTAAATTTAGTAAAAAACCGGTTTCCTGAGCGCGTCTTCGATGTTGGCATTTGTGAACAGCATGCCACAACTATGGCGGCGGGGTTGGCAAGTCGTGGATACAAACCAATTGTGGCTATTTACTCTACTTTTTTGCAGCGTGCCTATGATCAAATTATACATGATGTATGCATTCAAGATCTGCCTGTAGTATTTGCTATCGATCGAGCTGGGATAGTTGGCGACGACGGAAAAACCCACCAGGGCACACTTGACTTGTCCTACTTAAATTGCATACCGAATTTGATTGTGTCGGCCCCTAGTGATGAGAGTGAACTACAGCATCTTCTTTACACGGCTGTCAATGCCAATCATCCCATGGCGCTACGCTTTCCCCGTGGCTACGGTATCGGAGCGAAACTAAATAAAGAATTTCTTGAATTACCTATCGGGGAAGGCGAGATATTACATAAAGGTGAAGATATTGCTATAATCGCAATCGGTACCACAGTTGCCCCCTCGCTTGAAGCCGCCGAAATTCTTAAAAAAGAGGGGCTTGCCTGTACCGTCGTCAATGCCAGATTCGTTAAACCCTTGGACGAGGAATTATTAACCAAGGTTGCTTCTGATAGCAAGCTTTTGGTTACAGTTGAAGAAAACGTGCTTTGTGGCGGTTTCGGCAGCATAGTTTCATCACTACTTCATGATTGCAAATTGACGGATATCCAATTGGTTCGGATCGGCCTGCCAGACCAATTCATTGAGCATGGGGATCAGAAACTACTGCGCAGTAAATATAAACTTAGTGCAGATGAGATTGCAAAAAGAATAAAAATTACCCTCCAGTAGCTTGACATAACACATGATGTTCACAAGATTTAATAAAGGAATACAGCGAGAGTTGAAGTCGATAATAGGGACTAGCTCCTCGCAATTCTATCAGATGATGCGCTATCATCTCGGCTGGATAGATGAGCAAGGTAGCCCACTTCTCACCGAGACGGGCAAACTTCTTCGTCCCATATTGTGTTTAACCTCATGTCACGTCGTCGGCGGTGACTGGCAAAAAGCGCTTCCAGCAGCCGCCGTGCTCGAGCTCATTCATAACTTCTCTTTGATTCATGATGATATCGAAGATCAAAGTAATTTTCGGCGTCACCGCCGTACCCTATGGAAAATATGGGGTCAGGCACAGGCAATTAATGTCGGCGATGGTATGTACTCACTAAGCAGGCTTGCCGTTCTCAAACTTAGAAACAACGGTTTTGCTGATGACATAGTTTTCAAAGTGATTGAGCTACTGGACCAAGCTTGTATCAGGCTCTGTGAGGGCCAATACTCCGACATGAACTTTGAAAACAGACACGATGTCAGCGCCGAGGAGTACCTTGATATGATCGGGAAAAAGACTGCCAATCTAATAAGCTGCTCAAGTAAAATCGGCGCTATTTTAGGAACAGATGATAAGAATGTGGCGGATATGCTTGAGCGCTTTGGCTTGAACCTGGGCATATCTTTTCAGATAAAGGATGATATATTGGGAATTTGGGGGGCTCATGATAAAATAGGTAAATCTAAGTCCGATATAGTACAGAGAAAGAAATCACTTCCTATCATTTATGGATTAACCTCAGGATTGGCCGGTTGTGCGGATAAGATTCAAGCTACCTACGACAAAGAAATAATCGGCAATGACGATGTTGTAGCCATTACTGAGATTTTGGATAAAGCTGGCGCCAAACACTACTGCCAAGGGCTGGCTAATGAATATTACAATGAAGCGATCAGCATCCTTTATAGCTTACAACTGCGTAAGGGAGCCCAAGCTGAACTCAAAGAAATCGCGGACTTTTTCATTAAGCGAGATTTCTAATTTATCATTTGCTAACCATTTCCCGCTCCTCGACATAACAGCATGCCATTATTGATGGATCTTTTAGCAAAAGGGGTAAACAGTATGCCTGATGGGGGATACCTACTGGTAAAAGCGCTTAAACGAAACGGTGTTCAGTTTATCTTTACTTTAAGCGGTCTGCAAACTCAGTCAATCTACAATGCTTGTATCGATGAAGGCATTCGCCTGATCGATACCCGTCACGAGCAAACGGCGGTTTTTATGGCCGATGCTTGGGCCCGTACGACTGGTCATCCAGGAGTCGCGCTTCTCAGTGCAGGGCCGGGCTTGACTAACGGTATTACAGGCATAATTAACGCTTTTTCTTCATCAAGCCCTGCTATTATAATTGCAGGGAAAAGCCCGCTTTCGGAGTCCGGCAAAGGCGCTTTTCAAGAGGTGGATCAACTATTGCTGGTTAAACCCATAACCAAGTGGGCGGCCTCCATCACTGATGCAAGCGAAATTACTGAATATGTTAATGCAGCTTTTAATCATGCGACCAGTGGTACGCCAGGGCCAACTTATGTTGATATACCCGTCGATATATTAAATGGTGAAATCAACAAAGAGGTAACTTTACCCACTAACGGCTCTTCGGGCAACGCAGAATCGAGTGCTGACTCAGAGCTACTGAAGCAGTCATTCGAAATTTTTTTAGGGGCCAAAAGGCCTATGATTCTGGCTGGCAGCGGCATTCGGTGGGCAGATGCGGGAGATCACCTAAAGGACTTTATTGACATAACCGGAATTCCCCTGGTTACTATCGATATGGCCAAAGGAGTTATACCCGACGATCATCCTTTGTGTTTCGGCCCGGTATGGTCGGGGCTTGTCCGTGCAGATGCCGTATTGATTTGTGGCACATCGCTGGATTATCGCCTGTCATACGGCCAGCCTCCCACATTTAATAAACATGCAAAAATCATACAGATCGCTTGTGAATCCCAAGAACTAGGTGAAAGCCGGTCCACAAATATTACTGGCTCGCAAGCCGTTTCTTTTACACTTAGTCAACTGAGTGAGTTAGCTAAGCAGGCTATCCTGCCAGATTACAGCAGTTGGGTTGTACAATGTGAAAAGTACTTAAATGAGCATCAAAATGAAATATCAAAGTTACTTCACTCCGACTCTATTCCAATACATCCGCTCAGGCTATGTAATGAGATTAAGGATTTTCTTGATCGTGACACGACGATCGTTGTTGACGGCGGTGATACAACAGTATTCGGTAAAGCTGCCCTGAAGGCATACTATCCTGGGCGCTGGCTGGATGTTGGTCCATTATGGTGCATAGGTGTAGGGGTGCCGTTTGGACTAGCGGCAAAACTGGCCAGACCCGACAAGCAGGTTCTTATTCTAAGCGGTGATGGTTCGTTTGGATATGGCGTCTTTGAATACAACACTGCCGTCAGGCATAACATCCCTATAGTATCGGTCGTTAATAATGACGGGGCATGGGGGATGATTAAGCACGATCAACAAGAATTGTTTGGTCGTGATAGGGTTATGGGCACAGAGCTTGGCATAACCCGCTATGATAAAATCGTTCGAGCGTTAGGCGGCTACGGCGAATACGTGGTGAACCTTGACCAGATACAACCAGCACTCAAAAGGGCATTTTCATCCGGATTGCCTGCCTGCATCAACGTACGTGTTGACCCTACCGCCACAAGCAAAGGTATATTTGCTGCAATATAGTATAATTAAAAACTAGTTTTGGGGTCGGTAATCATTGGTAAACAGCTTGGAGAGTGATCACATGAAACTTGCAATTACAGGGAAAGGCGGTGTGGGAAAAACCACGATATCAAGCCTTTTGTCAAGATTATATGCCTCTGAGGGGCGCAATGTCACTGCCATCGAGGCAAATCTGGACCATAATCTGGCCATGGCACTTGGTTTTACACCAGAAGAAGCTCGTAGTATAAAACCTATCGCCGAGCTAACGGATCTGATCGAAGAGAGAACCGGCGCTAAACCAGGAACGCAAGCCCCGCTCTATAAACTAAACCCCAAGGTTGATGATATAGCTGAGCGTTTCTCCTTAACCAAAAACGGCGTCAGATTACTACTACTAGGTGCAGTTAAATCAGGTGGTAGCGGCTGTTATTGCCCCGAAAGCGCCCTGCTCAGAACCTTGATGACCCATCTACTGCTTAGTAAAACCGATGTACTAATAATGGATATGGATGCAGGGGTTGAGCATTTGAGCCGCGGTACCACTGAATCTGTTGATGCCTTTATAATTGTGGTAGAGCCGGGAAAACGCAGTTTGCAAACGGCACAAACAATCAGAAAAATGGCACTAGATCTAGGTATCAACCAATCTTATATTGTTGGTAACAAGATTACCTCTCAGCAAGATAAGCAATTTATTATAGACAATTCGGACGACTTCGAGGTACTTGGGTTTATCAATATCGACCCCTACATTAGAGAAGCTGATCTTAAAGGCATAAGTGCCTTCGACAACGCACCACAGGTTATTGATGAAATCAAAGCCATAAAGAAAAGGCTTGAAGAAATCATACAGGAGTAGGCTTAAGTGGGCAAAAAAACCGTCAGAGACATCAACGTAAAAGGCAAAAAAGTCCTGACCAGGGTTGATCTTAACGTACCGATGGATGAAGCTACTAACGCCATAGCCGACGATACACGAATAGCAGCCATCATTCCCACTATAAAATACCTTATAGACAACCAGGCAAAAATTATCATCTGTGCACATCTAGGCCGGCCCAAAGGTAAGATAATTGAATCACTTAGACTCGCGCCAGTTGCCAAGCGTCTATCCGAGGTGCTGACACGGAAGGTTAATACCACCATTGATTGCATTGGGGCGAAGGTTGAACAAGCGGTCAGCCAAATGCTTCCCGGTGACGTTATTCTTCTTGAAAACCTACGTTTTCACCCTGAAGAGGAGCAAAATGATCCCCAGTTCGCTAAAAGTCTGGCTGGCCTGGCTGATTTATACGTTAATGATGCGTTTGGCGTTGCTCATCGTGCTCACGCGTCCACAGTTGGGGTGACCAAATACATACCTGCTGTAGGTGGCTTTCTTATTGAAAAAGAGATAGAAATGCTGCGCACGGCCCTGGATGAGCCCAAAAGACCCCTTACCGCAATCGTGGGAGGAGCCAAAGTCGGCGATAAAATCACGTTGATTGATCACATACTGGACAAGGTTGACAGTCTTCTGATAGGCGGAGGAATGGTATCAACCTTCCTCAAAGCGCTAGGGCATGAAATAGGCGCATCCCTAGTAGAATTGGACAAGCTTGATTTGGCCAAAGAATTGATGTTGAAGGCCGAAAAAACCAAAGCAAACCTTGTTTTACCCGTTGATCTGATTGTGTCAGAAAACTTTGAGAAATACGCAGCTACAGCAATTGCGCCTGTTAATAGGATCCCCAGGACTGGGTATACTATGGATATAGGACCAAAAACCGTAGCTGCTTTCTCTAAAATCCTACGAAACAGCGAAACCATACTCTGGAACGGCCCAGTAGGCGTTTTCGAGTTTCCCAAGTTCAGCAAAGGAACAAAAGATATCGCTTGCTTACTAGCCCAGCTCGATGCTATCACCATAATCGGCGGCGGATCGACTGCAGAGGCGGTTGCGACGATGGGACTAGTGGATATGATGACACATGTCTCAACTGGCGGAGGAGCTTCACTCAAACTGCTTACTGGAAGTTCTTTGCCCGCGCTGGAAGCCCTGCTGGACGAAGATTAGAAATTTACAAAACTTGCTAATACTGCTAAACTTCCACCAAACGCTAAGGAATCATTAAACATGATCAATCTAGAAAAACTGCAAAAGATATCCAAATCCACCTCCTCTAAAATAGTTATGCTGATATTTGATGGGCTTGGTGGGTTGCCGCACCCCGATACCGGCAAAACCGCTTTGGAAACGGCAAGGACTCCCTACTTGGACAAACTTGCCGAAGATTCCATCTGTGGCCTTAGTCATCCCATCGGCCCGGGTATAACGCCTGGTAGCGGCCCGGCGCATCTGGCGTTATTTGGGTATAATCCAATGAAATACACTATTGGCCGCGGTATTCTGGAGGCTTTAGGCATTAATTACGATCTAAAGAAAACAGATGTTGCCTGCCGCGCCAACTTCTGCACCGTTGATGCAAATGGACTTGTAACTGATCGCAGGGCAGGCCGCATCGCTACCGAGGAAAGTTCTAAGCTGTGTGAAAATTTGAGCAAAATAAAAGTGAATGGAGTTAAGCTTAGCGTCGTTCCCGTCGCCGAGCATCGCTTTGTGCTCGTCTTCCACGGAGGAGGACTAAGCTCAGATCTAAGCGATACCGATCCGCAGTATGAAGGATTGAAGCCCCTAAAAGCCAAGGCGCTATCAAAAGAGGCGGATAGCATGGCAGTGCTTGTCAATGATTTTATCGAAAAGGCGAAAGGTATTTTAGCAAATTGTCATCCAGCCAATATGCTGATCCTACGCGGCTTTTCTCAAATTCCAGTTATCCCGCATTTCACAGACATTTATAAACTAAAGGCGGCGGCTATTGCCAGTTATCCAATGTATCTCGGTCTTGCCAAATGTGTTGGAATGAAGGCGATATCCTGCAATAGCGTTAAAGAGGAGTTTAACGCGCTTACTAGAGTTTATAACGATTACGATTTCTTCTTCGTTCACGTTAAGAAAACCGATACTCATGGTGAGGATGGTAACTTCAAAGCTAAAGTAGAGGAAATAGAAAAGGCGGATTCGTTTGTCCCCAAATTGACCAAGCTTGGACCGAACGTTATAGTGGTAACCGGTGATCATTCGACACCGGCCCTCCTCAAAGGGCACAGCTGGCATCCCACCCCGCTGCTTATATATTCACAATACTGCAGAAAGGACAACGTCCGATTGTTTAGGGAGACAGATTGTGCATCAGGCGCTCTGGGTAATCTGCCCGCAGTTAATATCATGCCGCTGGCTATGGCAAACGCACTCAAGCTTAACAAATACGGAGCTTAAAGGTTGTAATAGTTAATGAGAACACCCATTATTACGGGAAACTGGAAGATGAATGGTACCGCAAGTGAAGCTGTTAATTTAGTAAAAGACTTACTTAAACTCGACGATGTTGATGGCGTTGAGAAGGTAATATGCCCGCCATTCGTCGCACTTGTTTCGGCCAAGGAGCTTGTTGACAATACCACAATTAAGCTTGGTGCGCAGAACATGCTCTACGAAGAAAAAGGGGCGTTTACGGGAGAGGTTTCGCCTCCTATGATTAAAGAACTCTGCGAGTATGTAATACTGGGTCACTCGGAGCGTAGAACCTATTTTGGCGATACTGATGAGGTAGTGAATAAAAAAGTCCGCGCCGCTCTTAAATATGGTCTCAAACCTATTATTTGCGTTGGCGAATTGCTTGAACAGCGAGAATCAAACCAAACTGAAGCGGTAATCACCAGCCAGGTTGTGAGTGCGCTTGTCGATGTTGATCTGACAGATGATGTCGTGATTGCGTACGAGCCTATCTGGGCCATCGGCACCAGCGAGGCAGCATCCGGTAAGATAGCCAACGAAACCATTGGTCTTATTCGATCGAGCATAGCTCAGCTATACGATATTAGTAAGGCGGATTCTATCCGCATACAATACGGCGGCAGCGTAAATAGCTCCAACATAGCCGAATTCATCGCACAATCGCATATTGACGGGGCGCTGGTTGGCGGTGCCAGCCTCATAGCCGATGACTTCATCAACGTCGTTGAGCAAACTGCAAGGATAAAAAGCGCTTAAAATGGGCAATCTCGTTGCCATTATAGGTCCCACAGCTGTTGGTAAAAGCAATCTGGCTATGTATTTGGCTAAAGCGTTTGACGGAGAAATCGTAAGTTCCGATAGCTGCCAGGTCTATCGCTACATGGACATTGGTACCGCAAAACCGCCTCAAGAAGAACGGGACTGTGTCGCGCATCATCTGATTGATATTATCGATCCAGATGAACCTTTTGACCTCGCCACGTACCAGAAACTGGCATATCAGGCTATTGATGATATATATAGCCGCGACAAACTGCCCATCCTAGTTGGTGGCAGCGGACTATACGTTCGCGCTGTACTCGATGGCTACATAATACCTGATGTCCCTCCCAACTACGAACTCAGACAGAAGCTTGAACAAAAGGCCAAAACCCAAGGTTCATACGCACTCCTGGATGAATTACGCAAGGTCGATCCCATTGCGGCACAGCGCATTGATGCCCGGAATATCCGCCGCGTAATCCGTGCTATTGAGGTTTATTATATTACGGGGCGGCCGTATTCTGATCTGACTAAGGCGGAAGCCACAAAATACAATATTTTCACTATCGGGCTGACGATTGATAGAGATAAGCTGTACAAGAGGATTGACGATAGAGTCAATCGTATGATAGAAATAGGGCTGACAGAAGAGGTAAAAGCACTAATTGACAAAGGCTACTCATACAAACTAACCTCGATGTGCAGCTTGGGGTACAAGCAAATCGGCGAGCATTTATGTGGCCTAGCTACTTTTAATGAAGCTATAGATAAGATAAAATATGAAACGCATCGGTTTGCGCGCCGGCAGTATTCTTGGTTCAGGCTAAATGATGATACAATTAACTGGTTTGATATATCTAATAATATTGAAAAGCGTATTCACAATCGGGTTAAAAAATTTATGGCGCGTGCCGGCTGACAGCTAGCGTAGCAGAGATAACACTATGAGGTGCATAAACAAATGAGACTGGCAAAAAGAGTGGAATGCTTACCGCCCTATCTCTTCGTTGAGATATCAAAGAAAATTGCAGAAAAGAAGGCGCAAGGGCATGATGTAATTACCTTCGCAATAGGGGATCCCGACATACCAACGCCGCCACACATACTTAACCGCCTCATTGAATCAGCCAGGGATCCTGCGAACCACCGCTACCCCGAATCTGCAGGGCTGCCACAGCTTAGACAGGCGATTGCAAATTGGTATAAATCCCGCTTCGGTGTCACACTCGACCCAGACATGCAGGTAGTACCGCCCATAGGAGGCAAAGAGGGCATTGGTCATATGGCGCTATGCTTCATCGATTTCGGCGATATCGCGCTTGTGCCAGATCCCGGCTATCCGGTATATGCCATAGGCACCATGTTTGCCGGTGGTGAATCATACTACATGCCATTGAAAGAGGAAAACGACTTCCTACCCAATTTGGAAGCTATCCCTGCCGAAATTGCCGAAAAAGCCAAAATTATGTGGCTTAACTATCCCAACAATCCCACATCAGCTGTTGCTGACCTTGATTATTTTACCAAGGTGGCTAAATTTGCCAAGGCGCATGATATCGTGGTATGTCATGATGCACCTTATACCGATATTGCCTTTGACGGATACAGGCCGCACAGTTTCCTGGAAGCGCCCGGAGCTATGGATACAGGCATGGAGTTTCACTCCTTCTCCAAGAGCTACAATATGAGCGGATGGCGCGTCGGCATGGCAGTCGGAAACGCAGACGTAATCGATGCTTTGAGTAGGGTTAAATCCAATCTGGATTCGGGAATACCACAGGCTATACAGTACGCTGCCATCGAAGCTTTAACTGCGTCACAAGACGTTGTTCGTGAAATGGTTGCTTTGTATCAGAAACGCCGCGATAAAGTCGTGGCGTTACTGACTAAGATCGGCATGAAGACCAGCCCGCCCAAGGCAAGCCTTTACATCTGGGCCAAGATACCTGACGGCTATTCGTCGATCGAATTTGCGTCCAAATTACTGGAAGAGGCGTTGGTTGTAGTAACGCCTGGCATCGGCTACGGCCCCAGCGGTGAGGGATACGTACGTATCTCACTGACAACGCCTGACGACAGACTGGACGAGGGACTTTCGCGTCTGGAAAAATGGTATTCCAATTTAACTTAAGAGGGCATTAATCGCTAAAGGTATCACACCGACCGAACAGCCTGCCGAAAAAGCTATCCTTGTTGCTGTGGAGCAGAAAAGGCGCAAAAGCCCGTGGTCGTCCGAAGACTCGCTTAGCGAGCTTGGCGGCCTAGCCTGGACCGCAGGAGCCGAGGTGGTGGGTCATATGGTCCAGCGTCTCGACAAGCCCTCGCGTACTCATTACCTTGGCAAGGGCAAACTGCAGGAGTTGATCAACCTTAAAGACGATACTCGCTACGACACGGTCATCTTTGACGACGAACTCTCACCTATGCAGCAGCGCAATATTGAAAACGCGATCAACGTAAAGGTCATCGACCGTACCGCGCTGATTTTAGACATCTTTGCTAAACATGCCCAGACCCATGACGGGCGCTTGCAGGTAGAACTTGCGCAGACAGAGTACCTGTTACCAAGGCTGGCAGGGCAGTGGCAGCATTTGGAAAGACTAGGGGGTGGCATCGGGACACGCGGTCCTGGTGAAACCCAGATTGAAACTGACAGGCGTCTAGTGCGGAACAAACTACGCAAGCTAAAAAAAGAAATCGGAAAGATACAGCGCCACCGCCAGCTTTTCAGAAAGAGGCGTTTGCAGCAGAATTTACCGTCGGTGGCGCTGATAGGCTATACGAATTCCGGTAAGAGCACGCTACTCAATGCGTTATGTAAAGCCGATGTTTTGGTCAAAAACAGGTTATTTGCCACGCTTGATCCGACGACTCGACAGTACGTGCTACCATGTGGGCGTAAAATCGTTATATCCGACACTGTAGGCTTTATTCAAAAGCTGCCGCATATGCTAATAGCAGCGTTTAAGGCCACACTGGAGGAGCTACATTACGCCGATCTATTACTTCATATTGTTGACATAACGCACGATAATGCCGCAGAACAGACGCATACTGTCAATGATCTTTTGGAGGAATTAGACTTAACTGACAAGCCTGTAGTATTGGTGTGCAACAAGATAGACAAGCTTTTTCCAGTAGGCAAGAAGCATACCGACAATGATTCCGTGCTTGGGATTGAGTCGCTGGGCATAGAAAAGACAGCCGATACCGTATTTATCTCTGCGGCTCAATCCTTGGGCTTTCCCGGGCTGGTTGAAGCCATAGGGCAAAAACTTAAATAGGCTTCTGATAGTACGGTTGATTCTAAGGTATTGCCGTAGAGCCCTCAGTTAATGCCTTACCGATCTTAGGGTAATAAAAAACTAAGTACGCTTGTTGACGCGGT